>VFQN01004256.1_pt1 | contig 19138 bp, 21 predicted proteins | sample 3512371 | NCBI WGS metagenome assembly VFQN01 (sample SAMN10412370, study PRJNA504923) | tailings metagenome | isolation source: Replicate 2 from Balatoc abandoned mine | place: Philippines: Itogon, Benguet | collected 2017-08-28 | reverse complement strand
CGAAAAACCGAATAATCAAAATTTCTCGACACCACACGCTCACTCATCAATTTTCTTGACTTCCTTTCATTCTCTTGCTAACTGCTCCATCTTCAGCAGCAACAGATCATTATTGAACGATGTCTGAAATCGTGAAAAAAGCAGACGAGGTTGAGCCCGTTGCTACTTCTCAACCAGTTGTTAAATTCTCCGAGGAGACTCGATCTCATCGTGGAAAGCCATCTGCCAAGCTTGCTGTGCAAGACCTCTCAAAGTTAGATCCTACAAAGTTAACCCCTTTAACACCTGAAGTTATTTCTCGCCAAGCTACAATCAACATTGGTACAATTGGTCATGTCGCTCATGGTAAATCAACCGTTGTTAAAGCAATCTCAGGTGTTCAAACCATCCGATTCAAGAATGAATTGATTCGAAATATTACCATTAAATTGGGATATGCAAATGCTAAAATATACAAATGTGATGGCCCAAAGAATGAGCCTGGTAATTATCGATCGAAAGGAAGTGGAACAGAGGATGAATATGTTGAAGATGGTAAAACATGGAGATTACTTCGCCACGTGTCCTTTGTTGACTGTCCAGGTCACGATATTTTAATGGCAACTATGTTAAACGGTGCAGCAGTCATGGATGCTGCATTATTATTAATTGCTGGCAATGAAACATGTCCTCAACCTCAAACTTCAGAGCATTTAGCTGCAGTAGAAATTATGAAGTTAAAAAACATTATCATTTTACAAAATAAAGTTGATTTAGTCAAACAAAATCAAGCAGAAGAACAATATGAGCAAATTAAAAAGTTTGTTGCTGGTACAGTCGCTGATGGTGCACCAATTATTCCAATTTCCGCAGTTTTAAAATATAATATTGATGTTGTTTGTGAATATATTGCAAGACAATTACCCATCCCAATACGTAATTTTACTGCATATCCAAGATTAATTGTTATTCGTTCATTTGATGTTAATAAACCTGGTGAAGATGTCCAAACTTTAAAAGGTGGTGTTGCTGGTGGATCCATTTTGGAAGGTGTATTAAAAGTTGGTGATGAAATTGAAGTTAGACCAGGTATTGTTACAAAAGATAGTGAAGGTAACATGAGATGCACACCAATCTATAGTCGAATTATGTCATTATACGCCGAACAAAATGAATTACAGTATGCTGTTCCTGGTGGATTAATAGGTGTTGGTACAAAGATTGATCCAACTTTAACACGTGCTGATCGATTAGTAGGACAAGTATTAGGTTTAAAAGATCATTTACCCGAAGTATTCACTGAAATTGAGATCTCGTACTATCTTTTACGTCGTCTGTTAGGTGTTAAAACTGACGGTTCAAAACAAGAAAGAGTCAAGAAATTAGATAAAGGTGAAATGTTAATGGTCAATATCGGTTCAACATCTACTGGTGGTAAAGTTGTGAAAGTATATGAAGCCGAGAAAGGTGAAAAAGGTGAACCAATCGCTCGAATTAATTTAACACAACCTGTATGTACACAAGAGAATGAAAAGATTGCATTAAGTCGAAGAGTTGACAAACATTGGCGTTTAATTGGTTGGGGTGAGATCCGAAAAGGAAATCGCATAGAGATGAATAAACCATTTAAATATGATGGGGAACAGGCTTAACGAATAAGATTGTTGTGAAAATAACGTTAGATTATACAGTCTTATATCTTTTCTTTTCTCGCCCCTTTTTTCATTCTTTTTCTTTACTTCTTCTTTTTATTTTAAAGTAATTGCATGGATACCTTTATTCATGTCTTTAACTAAGAAGAACTTAAACCTTAAACCTCCTTCTCGATCTTAAACCTCCTTCTCGCTTTCAAGAGTGCGGCGCCTTATTAAAAAGAGATCCAAAATAAGAACGTTTGCTTTCCTTTGAGCGTTTTGTGTTGGGATTCTCACCTGTCGCACTTTACTTAAATATTTTCCATCAAGATCAAGACTCTTGGGAAGGTCATTGTTGAGAAATGTCATCCTTTTTCCAAAATTTCGGTAATCAAGTGGGGCAATTCTCACAAACTTTTGGATCTCAAGTTGGTCAACTGAGCCAAAATCTTGGAAACAGTGTGAATCAAGCAATTCATCAAGGATTTAACACCTCGATCCAACTTAATGAAGAATTACGTGTGGGTTCACATACAGTCCTTGTCAAGGAGAAAATCGCAGAAGGTTAATAGAGAATACCTTTTGTACTTTGTTCTTCATTTTATTCATGATTGTTGTAGGTGGCTTTGGTTTGGTTGTCCTTGTTGCAGATATGCATACACAAAAAGAGATGGTTCTAAAAAGATGTAATATCGATCGTGAAGAGGTGTTTAACGTCGTTAAGAAGGAAATCAGCATCCTTCAACGGTTCACTGGCCCTTATATTACCAAGATGATTGAAAATGATGTTAATTTTGTCAACAATCGCCCTGATTCTCGCGAAGCTTTACTTCTCTTGGAGTACTATCCAGGCGGACATCTTCTACATCGATTAAATCAGAGACAAGGAAGCTATTTACCAGCTGAAAGCATTTATCGTATCTTTGGACAAATCTTAATGGGCGTAAAGGTCTTCCATGAATATAATCCCCCAATCATTAATCGTGATTTAAAGTTGGAGAACATTCTGTTTGGAACTGTAAGCTGTCACAATAGTTTATTCGTCTGAATTTAGTTGTTTTTCTTCGTATAGGATGGTAAAGTGCGTTTGTGTGACTTTGGCTCTTGTGAAGAGTCACCGATTCATGTTCGCAATCAAAGTGAGAGGGAGAAGGTGGAAGAAGCAATTCTTAAGGAAACTACTCAAATGTATCGAGCCCCGGAGATGGTCAATCTTTATATGCGAGACCGCCTGACGGAGAAGACAGATATTTGGGCGTTAGGGTGTATCTTCTACTCGTTGATCTTCCTCAAACACCCTTTCCAAGATGTAGGCTCATTAGCTATCTTGCAAGCGAAGTTTAATATCCCAGCTGATTCACCAGTCTCCCCTGACGCGATTACTTTCCTTCATCGCATGATAGATGTAAGCCTTTTCATCGATTGTTTGTTCAATTGATGTTCCTATTCTGTAGATCGACCCAGAAGCTCGTCCTTCGGTCGCCGAGCTTTTGCAGCAGCTTGTAGAAATTGCTGCAGGACGAGCTCTGCCTCCGTACGAGTTATCAGCAGAAGCTTTAAAGAGGAGAGAAGAGAGGATTGCTGCAGATCAGTTGAGAGAATCAAAGAATAAAAAAAAGGCAGCTCCAGCAGTTCCTCCTAGGAAGGGAGCACCTCCTGCCGCGAATTCAGTGGCGGCTAAGCGATTGGCAGCAAAGCGAGGTCAAACGATACCAACCTCTCCCGCAGCCAACAATTCTACTTTCAACGATTCCTTTGAACCTTTTGATGATATGGGAGGATCTTCTGCGAAATCAAATTTCTCAGTGAGCACAGTCGCATCTGGAAATATCGCAAACGAGGATTTCTTTGGAGATCATTCGCCTGCCCCCACAACTAGTCAAAGTAATGCCAACAGTGGTTGGTTCGAGTCTGACTTTGGCGATAATCAAGTTAAAGTTCATCAACATCATAATCCACCATCTAACGCAGGCTTTGATCCTTTTGCGGATGAAGATGATGGGGCTGTGCATCCTAAGCATACCACAGCACCAACCTTTGACGCATTTGGTAGCAATAATGCGAATTTCTTCGATGCGGACGAAGGCAAGTGGACGGAGCTTTTTCTATCTTCGTATTTTATCTCTTTGTCTAGACTTTGCACCCTCCTCAAACCCTCCTAGTTCGAGTGTGCGCCGTCCTTCCTTTGAGGAATTTTCTCCGACGACCGACTTTCACCAGCCGGCCACTTCCGCTGCCCCATCCTCGTTCTCGGGGTTCGATGAGTTCCATAATGACTCTGACTTCGCAACTCCTGCTTCATCTCAACCGGCGACTACTCATAAGGGCTCGGCAGCAGCAGCGGTTTTTGGAACCGTGGAGGATGATTTTGCCCCATCGAATGCTTTTGCTCCTTCTTCCAATCCTACCAACTCTGATTTCCTTTTCGATAATGGTGATAATGACTTCACTGACTCTCACGGCGCATTTGGACCTCCTTCTCGCCAAAACAGCACAAATGCAGGAAGAATCAGTTTCACGCAGACATCAGATCTCACTGATATTGATTTTTCGCTTCCTCAAGCGCCCCCCTCTCGGCAAAGTAGCGTGGCGGCGGGTGGGAGTAATCCATTCTCGGCATTTGACTCTCCAGCTCCAGCGCCAGCACCCGCGTTTATGTCTCATCACGATCCCTTTGGATCAGAGATCCTTACCCCTACCGTGGCATCGAATGCGAAGCCAGCAGCTTCATTTGGTGGAGATTTATTGGATACATCCTTCGCCAGCTCAGCTACTCCACAGAGGAAGAGCTTAAACCTCAATAATCCCATGGATTTGCTCAGCTTATACGACCAGTCGAAGCCTGAACCTGCGAAACCTTCAGTTATGTTGAATAATTCGTCAGCGATCAGCTCAATTCCTGTCATACCTAACAATAACTATCACATTACTCCGGGCTTAAGTGGTCCTGGTGGACCACATGCGATGCGTGTTCCTCCTCCCAATCCATTTGCACCTCCTCATGCCTTTGGTGGAATAGGGGTTGCAGGAGGAGCACCTCCTATGAGCGCTCGCCCTGGAGCTCCGCCTCCTCATGCACCATTTGGTACAGCGCCTATGTACGGAGGAGCTCCTTCTGGTATGGGTATGGGTGGTGGAGGAATGTATGGAGGTGGTGCAGCACCTGCACCTGGAAGCTATGGCGGTTACAGTGCTCCTGTTACTCCTTCTACTAGTTTTCAAGGCAATGCTATGATCGGCAATAATCCAAATGCTATGAAACCTAGCTACGGTGTGAATAGCGATCCTTTCGACTCCCTCAACATTCTTAAACGATAAAGCGAAGAAAAACCTTTTCTTTTACATCATCAAAGCAAACAAGATGCATTTCCTCCTAATAAATCTGTTTTAACTACTACTAGATACTTCTTGTGTGTGTTTCTCATCTTCTCATATGATAGTAATTTAGACACTACTAACAATAAATGCATTACAAGATCTATCAATTCTATCATGCATCATTGTTTTATCATTGGAATTCATAAGTGGCAGGTCTGAGCCACTGTGAGCGAGGACTCTGAAAGAGGAGCAGTAGATGTGTCAAAGGATGCGAGTAACGACCATATCGCTCAGCGATCATTTGGTGCATTAGCTGAATGTTTACCATCGCAACAGCGCCTGTTCTGTGATGGTTGATGTGGGCATTGGTGTTGCTGTTCGAAGGAAATCCATTTGTGACTACTCCGACTAACACTCTTTCTTCTTCCTCTATCTCATGCTCATTTCCAAACAGATCGACTCCTTGCCACTCATTGCTCAGTTGAGGATCGTACTGAGGGATATCAGATTGATCAAAGGAATCCACTCTCCGTCTTTGTTCAGACGTAACTTTCTGTTGTTGCTTCAGCTTCCTTCGTTTTGATGAAGAAGTGACCATGGTTAGAAGAGAGCTGGACGTACTCTCCCTTTCTTTCTTCTTTTGAATTCTCCTGAGTTTCAAGTGAATCTTGTGTTGTAGGAATCGTCTTACGTCAGATATAGAGGGTTGGAACAGCAATGAGCCAGTGATTGGGACTCCGCGACTCGTCGGAAAAATGTTGAGGAAGAGAAAGATTGGCTTCGGAGTCACAGGTAATGGAGTGATGAGATCATTCTCTTGTGGGGGAAAGAATTGTTCGTATTGCCAATCAGAATGACGTAAACAGTGCACAATACCTCCGACAACGTTAGAAACTTCATACTTCGGTGGGATGACGTCATTGTAGTATTTACGATCTCTTACTACAAGAAATCGTTCGTGACAGTTTGATGCTAACAAGTCATCATCGTTCTCGCACACTTGGCCGTGGATTCCATTACGAGTCTCTTCAATATCAACTTCATCCATTGTATCTTCATTCTCAACTCGATCCGATAATTCTTCTCCGGATTCACGATTCGATAATATTTTCTCCTCTTCTTCCTCTTCCGAATGATTGAGCGGCTCGACGAGTCTCTGCAGTATGCTGTAAGGAGAGTGAGTTAAAATAGAGTCATCTCTCTTAGCCTTTGGCTTCCTCTCTTCTTTTTTTATTCTTTCTTCATGATAAAAACGCCTCCAATACTCTACACCTGCTAGTGTGTCAGGGTAGTCATTCGGGAAGATTAAGGTATGGTGCAGGCGGAGGACGACGTTCATTTCTTGCAATCCTAGACTCAAGACATGAAACTTTTCAGTGAATAGATAATGTAGCCCCGCGATATCACACCGTGGTAATATGACAATCCATTCGTTATTCGATCTACGAATAAGCAATAGAGGCACTTCGGGCACGGAGTCCATGTCAGAGAAAGTTGAAGAATCAGAGGTGACGTTATTTTGGTTTTTCTTAGTGGACGATGTTTTCCCATCAGCAGGGAAGGAGAAGGTCTGTTGAGCCAATCTAGTAACAGAGTTCCATAATTTAAACCGTTGCGACGCTATAAGTCGTTGTAAATGCGTGTTTAAAGGAAATTCTTTCGCCATTCTCTCTAATCGTTCCGAGGACCATAGTGGAGATTCGCCTGACATCTTTGGCCAGTGGAAACTTTTAAGTTGAGGAAATTGATGATTAATACTGGAGGAGGATAGTGAAGCATTGAGAAGACGTGGATCTCGAATACTGTGGGAAAGGATTTGTCCTGTCTTCCAAACATTCTTCAGTCTTCGTTCGTCAGAGAGTGTGTGGTACAGGAAGGAATTTTTTTGAGCAGAATCAGCGTGTTCAGTAGAACTTTTGTTGAAAACTTGAACTAAGACATCATGAACCTCCTCTCCAGACAACCATAATCGAGCTAAGGGGACATTATCCTGCAGACTTATGACATCAGTTTCTTGAGACAGGGACTGCAATATAGTCAGTACTGTTGAACGTATCGATGGATGCGACCAACAAATTATCTAAGCACAAAGGGGAATGAGTGGTCGATTGCATTAGGGAGAAAGCCTCTTACCTCAAGTTGTTGACCGAATAGTATGGTCAGAGTGATAGGACCAACTAGACCCTCAGGGAAGCGACAACGCTCATAGAGCAAGAGTTCAAACTCTCGAGCATAACCTTCTTTATTGATTATCTTAGATAATGTTTGGCAAAGGTCGCAGTCAGGGTCCTAGATGGATAGCGTTCTGTTAGCTCAAGGGAATTGGCAAGACACAGACTTACCGTGTAATCTGTTAAAAATCCAGAAAAGATGCTTTGTGAAAGAGATAGCTTGATAGGATGGTAATATGAATAGTCATAGAGCAGAGTTTTCCTTTGAACAAGCTTTTCTAGTGATTTTAGTCCTCTTGCGTTACTTCTCAGAGGAATTTGCCAACCATAATAGTCACGATCCATCTTCATTCTCTTTGCATACCAAACATGATTCGCTAATTTATGACTAGGTTTTGTTGATTGATCAGATAGCCCTTTTTTAATGTAAGCATTCGCTGAAATTGTGCTACTCCTTCGTCGATGCTTTCTGCATCTTTTTCGGTCGATCATTGATGAAACTGATGAAGGTTTTCTTTTATTACTTCTTATTTTACGAGGAATTTTGTATGACTTGTGGCTTCGTGTTCGATAATGCAATCTACCAATTGGTCTCTTTGCTCTCTTCTGACCTTCTCCTTCTTCTTTACTTGCATTTATTTCTCGTTTACGCTTCTTAGAAGCATTCAATAGCCAATCCACTTGCTGATGCCTCTCTACTAAGTAATGAGAAACAAGAATCTGACCTGAATTTCCATCTTTTAATCCAGAATCAGTCATATTCCCCAATGATCAAATAGTCTCTCGCTATAACATCTGTCAGTATCGCGTTAGAGGAGTTTATTCGAGTTTTTGAGTTTTCGGAATAAACCGTTAAAAAATGAAATTGAAAAAAAATAATTAAAAAAATCGTTAAGAAATGGCTCGAGAGAGAAGTAGTTGTTAGTCTCAAGTAGTTGTTTGTATATTATCGCTTAATAGTAATGTTTTATAATCTCTAATTAACATACTTTTAAGCTATCTTATTATTATTACATTCGATCAAAGATTCATTATAAACTCCCTCTATTTTGATTGAAGAATGGCAGAATTCTTAGATGCAAGAAAGCAAGCACATCATCAACCCCAACAACAACAAAGTCATCAAACATCAAGTAATGATAAGAAGGATCTCTTTAAAACAGTTCCAGATGTTGTAGAAGAAAGAAAGAAAGATCAAGATGGAATTTATCATGTTGTCAATAAATACGTCAAAGGCAATATCCTTGGCAAGGTGAGAACATTTACCAACTGCCATTTTCTTCTTATCGCTTATTTGTTACATTTTCATAGGGAGGTTTTGCTCAAGTATACCTAAGCACCAGTCTTGCCAATAAAGAGAAGTATGCTCTGAAGATTGTTGCAAAGAGTAGCTTGACCAAGCCAAGAGCTCGCTTAAAGGTATGAGCAACTCTCTCTTCTCTTACCCTCCGTTATCGTTTGTACCAACAGTTGCAAACTGAAATCAAGATTCACCGAGCATTATGCCATTCAAACATTGTTAGATTTGAACGATTCTTCGAGGACAATGAATATGCTTATCTCGTTCTTGAACTCTGCGGTAATAATGTAAGTCCAATTCTTTCTTTTTCCTCTCCTTACTCATATACTTTCTTTCATTAGTCTATGTCAGATTTGTTGAATCAAAGAAAGAGAATCACTGAGCTTGAAACCAAGTATTATCTCTATCAATTAGTCAACTCTCTGCAATACCTCCATCGACATCTTGTCATTCATCGAGATCTCAAGTTAGGGAATTTATTCATCGATGAGAATATGAAGCTTAAAGTTGGTGACTTTGGTCTCGCTGCAAAGCTGCAGAATGAGACAGAAAGAAGAATGACGGTCTGTGGTACTCCAAACTATATCGCACCTGAGTTACTTGAAGGAAAGAAAGGTCATTCCTTTGAGGTAGATATCTGGTCTACAGGCGTTGTGATGTATACTCTCCTCGTCGGCAAGCCTCCTTATCAATCAAAAGATGTAAAGTCAACGTACAAAAGAATCCTTGCAAACTCTTACTCTTATCCGGAAAACATCACCATTTCCAATGAAGCTAGAACTCTCATTTCTAGAATGCTTGAAGTAAGTCCTTCATTATTCCAGCAGCTTTCAATGAATAATTTGAATTCTCTGTAGCTGAAACCTGAAGCAAGAGCCACGTTACAAGAGATCTTAGATCATCCGTTCCTCAACACCGCACAAGTCCCATCTTCACTTCCCGTATCTGCTATGAAGGAAAACCCCTCTTTCCATGTTAAAACAACATTAATGACGATGCAACAAGTCGAAAAAGGTCTGTCCTACCAAAATCCTGGTAAGGTCATGATGGACTATGAGCATCCAGCGAAACAACTCCCTAAAGTCTTCAATAACGAAAACGATCCAAATGCCCATAATCGATTATTTCAACATAACATCATCGAAGAAATGATGCAAAAGCCTGCTCCACCTTCGATTACCAACCCTTCCATCCTTGCTCCCTCAGTACCAGCCCCAGCTCCAACATCAGCTCGAGCCTCAACCCCTGCACCAACTCTCTCTCATCGCTCTCCTCCTGGCGATTCTGGTTTGCAAAAAGCAAACAAGAGCTCATCTTCGATTCAGAATATGGCGAAGGTTAGTACGGTAGAGAAGATTCATAAGATGCTGGATAAGTCATATTCTTCCACGAATGTGGCGACTGGATTGTCTAGTGGAGTTGTCACATCAAGCAGAAACAATGTCTGGGTGGTGCGATATATCGATTACACTTCCAAATATGGACTCGGTTTCTTATTTAACAATGGTTCGGCTGGTGTCTACTTCAATGATAGCACTAAGATCGTGCTTTCATCGGATGGTAGATACTTCCAATACATTGAGCGAAGGCGAGAGAGTACATCTAGTGCTAATGGAATGCCCTCTATTACTTCATCAGAGCATCAAAGCCAAAAGTTCTATATCGATAATTATCCACCAGAATTACAAAAGAAAGTCACATTGCTGAAGCACTTCCGCAATTATCTGCTAGAAGAGGAGGCGAAGAATCCTCATAATATGAACCACGAACAAACAGCGAATGATCTCCAGGCACTAAAGACAGCTTTCTCTAAGGAATATCACTCGGACAAAAATAATTACAATAGCAGATATCCTTCTTCTTCTTCATCTTCGTCATCCCAGGAGATCGAAGAAGAAGCTGACTTAGCATTCTTGAAGAAATGGGTCAAAACAAAGCACGCGATCTTATTCCGCATCAGTAATCGCACTGTGCAAGTTATCTTCTATGATCGAAGGTGAGTGAATTTATTTTGTCTCTTTATTCGACGCTTATTTATTCCTTTTCTTAGTGAGGTTCTTCTCTCTTCTGAAGCACAGATTATTACATATGTCAATAAGACAGGAGAGCGCAGTGAGCATGCTCTCAATGACATCATGCTAGCTGGAAGAGTAGATATTGCAAAACGGTTGAAATACACAAAAGATATCATGCATCGACTAATCCAATCACAACAAGGGAAATAAGATTGATCTTCCTTCTGTATTCTTCTATTTTCCGATGCAATCTTAAGGAAGACTTATCCCCCTCTCTAGTGATAAGTTTATCGAGCTTTTTTATATTAAGTACTTATTCCTACCGCTTTTATTTCCGATTCTTCTTTGACTGGTTTGTTAACGACTCGCCCTCTTTTGTTTAACACTCCCTCTTTGCTGTTTGTTTAATGCAATATGTAGTTAGCTGTATTATGATGTAATCAAGGAGGAGAGATAATTTATCTTCTTAGAAATATACATGATGAACATTTCTACTACTTAGCTTTTCTCTTTCTGTTTGTAATAATAACAACAGTTGAATTTTACACTGTAATAGGTGTATAGTGTAAATTTCTGAGAACCGGACAATGGTATGACGCCATTTATTAAAAAAACGCCTTTGAGGACAGGAAGAAAGAACGATTAATATATTGTCATTATTATTCTTATTATTATCAGAATTATTCCATCTTTCATTCGAACATGTTTCGAAATCCATTGATAAATACGGCAAAGAATCTCTCATCAACACTTCTGAGAAAGAAGGTTGTAGCAACCCCGCTTTATAATTTGCAACAACGTCAAGGAAAAATAATTTTTATGGCACCATGTTTGACAAGTGAAGACTATAACGAAATTTTCAAACTCAGAGACCAAGCATTAGAAGAGATCGCTCAAAGTCAGGGATTAAACGAAGAACCTCAAAACTTTGACTTTTTCAAAAGTACTGGCGAGTTAACTGAAGAAGGAGAAGAAGACAATAGTACTGGTTCTCCAGCATTAGATAAAGCCTTTGAGAAACTCGAAGCTGTGTTTGAAAGGAATTTCGAGCGTGGATTTAAGCACATGGTTGAGCAAGTTGATGATTCTCAAGACTTTTGCTTTAAGGGAGAGAGGACGGTAAGATGATTCGAGCCTCAATGACGTGTCTGACTTACGATATGCTTTTCTGTAAAATAGTTTTCTATCTCTAAATCTCACTACCGAAAACTTCAAAAGAATGAGAAATTGAAAGAGGCTGCTATGAAAAGAGTGCAGTTAGCAATTAAAGCTCTTGAGAATAAAGGGAAAGTGGGAGACATTCCTGTCCCTCCTCCTCGTCCACCTCGCATCGTGTTATTAGAAGAAAAGGCGAAGGGAACTACCAATACTGACTTGGAATTGTTGTATTCTGTTGCAAGATGCAAGCCACCAAGACCTTTGCAAGAAGTGTTGGAACAAAGACGAACACAAAGACGATTAGCGAAGTTACAAAAGACTGATCCACAAGTCAATTTGGCTCGTTAATTCAGTGAAAACCATGTCTTTTCCGTTCAATTTTGGTTTGATTGTAATAAACTAACATTCTGAGAGTCTGACATCATCAGTCAAGTAGCCTCACATCCTCATACGCAGCCTTTACGGCCTCTATTGCTGACAATCCGCTCCTCAAATAGTTCTTAAGTTTCTCATACCTAATCAAAGAAAGTTGTTAGGGAGGAGATATTGGTTGCTGACATCATCTTACCTCACTCGATCCTTTCTATTCACAGATGGTTTCACCTTCTGAAAGGCTTGTTCAAAATGACGTGGTTGAATGGCTATTCTCGAGATGTCTCCTACTAATCCTTCCTTCTCTTTTAGTGAGGAGAAGTGGTCTGATGTGGCGGAGATTTCTTTGATCACCGATAGACCTGCTTCCCGTACTAACGCTGAAAGATCAGCACCACTGAATCCTTCAGCTCTCTCGTCACTACCAACCTTTTCTAGCTGAACCCCATCAGGATTCTGCTCTGAGAAGAGATTGATAGAGACCTTTCTCGTAAGAGCAGAGAGAATGGATACTCGATCACTCGCGGTAGGTAAAGGTACATACAAGAGATTGCCCAAACGACCAGGTCGAAGCATCGCATCATCAATTAACTCTAAACGATTCGTTGCAGCTATGATATAGAGATCTTTCCTACTCTCTAAACCATCCAACTCTGTCAGTAATTGATTGACGACTCGCTCGCTCACGCCGTTTCCTGATGAACCTCCACCACTTCCATCAAACCCTGACGATCTCTTAGGACACAGCGCATCAAATTCATCAAAGAAGATTACACATGGCGCTGATGCTCTTGCTCGAGCGAAGACTTGTCTGACACGAGACTCTGACTCTCCAACATACATGTTTAGCAGCTCAGGACCTTTTACTGAGATAAAGTTTGCACCACTCTCATTGGCGATTGCCTTGGCAAGAAGAGTCTTACCACAACCAGGAGGTCCAAAGAATAAGACACCGGCAGGCATTTCTAATCCTAAAGCTTTGAATCTTTCAGGATGAGCGATAGGTTCCAGTAGATTGTGTTTGAGCTCTTCTCGAACTTCTGCTAAAGCACCAATATCATTCCAACTTACTTCAGGCGCAACAGCAAATCCTTCTCGCTTCGCAGTAGGTTGAATTTGTTTAATCCCTTGGAGAAAATCTTTCATTTCAACATAGACATCAGCATAATCAAGCTGACTCAGCTGCGGTGCGGTCAATGTACTATTTGCATCAATTGGCTGAGAGGAATCATTCTGGAATGATTGATCCTCCTCAGTGACAATGATTTCCATCGCACCGTCTTCACTCTTCTCGAGAGGTTGCACTGGCTGGGCGGCTTCCTGACTGTGAATGATGCGAGTGACAGCGATCATTCCTGCTTCTCTTGCGAGTGCTTGCAAATCAGAGCCTACATAGCCCGGTGTCATCTTGCCTAATAGGTTGAAATCAATGTTTGGAGCATAATTCATGCCAGTGGTGTGTAACTGCAAAATCTTTGTTCGAGCAATAGCGTCAGGTACAGGGAGGGCGATCTCCTTGGCAAATCTCCCTCTCACACCTGGATCGATATGTTCTGGCCTGACCCAAGAAAAAGTAACTCGTTTACAAAATTCATGAGCAAAAGCACTTACTTGTTTGTGGCAACCATTAAGATGACTAGTTTCTGCTGCGAGGTCTCAGAGGATATATTATTATTTCCGTTGGTGGAGGATGACGATAGAGTGCGTTGCATAGGGTAAGGAGAGGTGAGATCAGTATCAAGAGATGATGTCATTCGATTTAAAGAGGAGATATAATCGATTGAATCAAAGAGTTGAGCGATAATTCGACGATCCATACCACGAGTTGTGTTCTGATGAATAAAATATGAAAGGTTTAAAACACGAGAGAAATGAGGTCAAAGTCTCTTACATCTTTCTTGCCAGCAATCACATCTAACGCATCAATAAATAGGATTGAGGGAGCATTTGCAGCGGCTGTTTCAAAAACATTGCGAATTCTTTCCTCAGATTCACCTGACGTACCTCCGATGAGCTCAGGTCCAGAGACCTGTCACAGCAAGGTATCAGTGAAGATCAAAGGAAAAACAGAATTTGATTACCTTGAAATAGTTTAGGCCGGTCTCGCCAGCAATAGCATTGGCGAGGGTAGTTTTACCACAGCCAGAGGGACCGTGAAGAAGAATCCCACATGGCGGGCAAACTCCTAGATGCGCGTAGAGACCAGAGTACCACAAAGGATAGCAAACAAGTTCTCGTATTTGATTCAATACATTATCTAATCCAGCTAGATCAGCAAAGCGAGTCTTTGGTCGATCTACGAGGAAGGAGTTCGGAACCTTATTAAGCTTGCCTGTGTTCTGAGGAAAATTCAGGCTTGTGCCATCATTCTCTGCGGTTGTAGGTTTCCTTCGCTTATCTCTTGCTTCAACCCTTTTATCAATACTATTGTCAACGGAGCCGTTGAGCTTGTTTAAGGAAATAGAACTATCATTTTGTGTAAGTGTCGCGCTGCTCGGCTCGTCAGGGCGGTGGCGCTTGGAAGCGAGAGATCGCTGGGAGTTAACAATAGATTGATTTAAATTCATTGATTTTGTTTCTTTTGAGCTCGATTTTGGAGTTTCTGAACCAGAAGCAGCTTTATTGACGTCGATGATAGATTCTGGAGCTGGGGATGAGGGTATGATATTCTGAAGCAATCCTCGAACACTCTGAGTAAATTCTTGATTAGTCAACGATTGATAATCTGGGTAAGTATTAAGTAAAGTGTTCACAATCGCAGCGAGATTAGTGTCGGTATTCTCCGTAATCGATAATTCCTTAATCACTTTACGAACTTGAGAAGATAACTTTATTAATGAAATCACGGGTTTTGAATTGTTTCCAGGAAGAGTGCTATTACTTGAGGCTGCAATCATTGAGCTCAATTCCTTCTTTCTCAATCAATTAGTCGTTTAAGATGGAATGATAAAAAGGAATGGAAATAATTGGCAATCGTATTTCTTTTAATTCTACATCGCTTTTAGCCTGCATTCGATCGATTTTTTCAAAATGTTAGGATAGAGAGGTTAATTCAAATTTAGGACCAAAGGCCAATTGTGTTAACATAGACTTCAGACCTCTTCACAGTCGGATTTAAAGCATAGGACAGATCGGATAGAGTTAGTAATATGTAGGCAACCTCTTTTCCTTTTGCGTAGTGAATGTCAAGTCTTTGAAGTTAACATTTTACTCAAAAATAAATCGAAACAATAAAAGTTTGAAGCAATACATTTAGGAGTTTTTATGGGTTGTTCATTCTCAGAAATGTCATCTAAGTACGTTGAAAACGGTTTAATTGATAAGAATCATTTTGTGTCCACTGGTATCTTGGGAGAAGGAGGTTTCGGGAGGGTTGTTGCGGCAATGTTTGTCAAGACAGGGACTTGGTATGCAGTGAAAGAAATAAATAAGGTGAGTCACTCAAGGCTGCTTCTTCCGTAACTGTTCTAATTATTGCCCTTTAGTATGAACTGGTGAAGCATAAGTGCGGTGTGTCAATGATTATGGGAGAGTTAAACGCGATGAAGAAAATTGACCATCCTTTCGTTATTAATTTGAGATTAGCGTTTCATGACCGGTAAGATTCTGGTTGTGTTCCCTTCTTGTATTTCATAACCGCTTTGAATTAGTCGCTACTGCTTTTTGGTGTTGGATTTGAAGACAGGAGGAGACTTGAGATACTACCTCAAGAAGCGCTATTTGTTTGACGAGAGAGATTGCGCTTTCTATGTAGCTTGTCTTTCCTCAGCATTAGAACATATTCATTCCAAGAATATTATTCATCGAGATGTCAAGCCAGGTAAGTCATCACAATCTCATTCTAAAAGAAGTATAAATCCTATTTAGAAAATATTATCCTCGACGAACGTGGATATCCTTATCTTACCGATTTTGGTGTTGCACATGTGCAAAATGATCCATGGGAAAGATATTTGACCTGTAACTTGGCGAGTGGAACGAAGCAATACCTCGCTCCTGAGGTTTTTACCAAGTCTCATATTCATGGACCTGAAGTTGACTTTTGGAGCCTTGGAGTAGTTATCTACGAGGTTCTTTTTGGTCGTCGCCCCTTCGAGAAGCATGCACCAATTCCTTTCATCCAATACCTCGAGAAAGCTTTGTCTTTAAAGCGAAGACAGCTGAAAGAAATGAAAATGAGAGAGTTGACTCAAACTTCAGAGCTTGCCTCACCAATTCTGTCTGGATTCTCAGGAGTCCGCACCAGCGGTGACTCAACTCGTCAGAACTCCTTTTCAAGCATTTCTTCCCCAGGAAGAGAATCAAGACATCGTGTTTTGAGTACTGCAAAAACTTCTCAATTGACGGAGTACTCAACTTGGGAGAAGGACTCGTCTACTTTATACTGCTCTTCTGCTGGATATTCTCAACACTCTCGAGAATCTAACAAACGAGTTATTCAGAATCAGAATGGAATGAATAGTGGTGGAAGCACTCTCCAAGATAATGCCATTTCTTCGGACAATCACCAACAATTAACAGATTCTTCGAACTCCACTCCGCAGAAAAGAATTCAACTCAAAGTAAAAGACGGATTTCTCCCACAACTAAAGCAGTCCCATGCGAGTATTAGTTCATCACCTGTGAATACAAGTGCTTCCAAAACTTTGTTTAAGAGAAATCCGGTATACGATGAACCTATAGATATTCAAGCCATTGCATTCGTGCCTAATTCATCTGACAATAGCTTAGGAAGTTCTAGCAATGACTCTTCCGATTTATCAGAGCCCACAGGCAGAGCTCAACCTGGAGATCATTGGCTCGTCGATGACGGTGAACTTCCTGAGGCTTTATGTGTAAAGGTTCCTTATACTAATCCCTGGTTAGGAGTTTTATCGAATGAATGTGTTGAATTATTGACTGGATTGTTTGATGTTAGACCAAGTCATCGTTATGGATGCCGCAACATTGATAAAATTCGTTGCAGTCCTTGGTTGGAAGCCTTTAAACTCTCGGATTGGGAGGAATTAGGAAAGAAGCAATACCGCCCGAGATTTCAACCAGGGAAAAGGTTTATTAAAGATTCTTTGACAGGAATTGATGATATTAGCCAAGGTAGATTGTTGGGTACACCGTGCAATGATGGGGAAGTTGATGAAAGTGACAATTATGAAGCTTTAGAAATCATTTCACCAGAGCAGGAGGAAATGTTTAAAGAGTTCTTTCATATTGGTCGAATTTACGAGGAGAATGAGGAACCAGACACAAGAAGTAAATATCAGAAGACAGAACGTAATGATCCGTCGCATAGAAGCAACAATCAACGTCAGAGCAGTTCCATTCTTGTGAATAAGAAAGTTCAGGATGTCAACGCGGGAAAACAGCCTCGAGAGCGTTTGTACATCTAAATGTAATTAGCTCCAGTCGGGGCGTTTCTGTGATATTTATTTTGTTTTGTTTCTCTGTTTCAGTGCTGTGATTCATAATCTTTCTTTTCTTTTCTTCCTGTTTTTATTAGGGTCGCATGTTTTCTTCATTTATTAGCTGTCATTTCAAATTTCAAAATTCCATATTGTAGGATCTTTTACAACAGAATTGATGCACATACTACTTCTTCCTTGTTAAAATTAATAAAATTGGATAATGAACATCAGCATCATAGATATTACTCCTCTCTTGCGAATACCGATCTCTTTCTGACGAAGTCTACGGAAAGAATAAAAGAAGAGATGGTATTTCATTTGGTACTCACCTGCGTTGAATAATCTTCGATGATTTCAACTATAAAATGTAGGGAAGCTTTACTTCGAAAGTTTTCCATAGAACCAGACCTTCGTGGTTGAAAGAACATGACCACTCCGTCTGGCGAGAGGAGATCCAACAACAGTAGAATTAATGCTGAATGAAAGTCTTGAAAGAAGAGACAATCTGCTCCGATTATTACCTCCCAGAGACCAATTTCTTCCTTGTTATAACTCGCCCAATTCAAAACCTTGGAAGAGATAGATTCACCATTTGGTAAGCTTCCAGCAGATTTGCACATCTCAATACAAACTTCCTAGATAGAGAGAAATAATTTCAAGATGAAGTTGGCCCTCTACAGAGAATACCTGATTGCTAACACAAGATGGATGCCCATCAGTTAATAACACTCGATTACATATACCTAACACGGACAAGCTTAATCCTGCAAGCCCAGTAAGGCCACCTCCGAGCTCTAAAAGAGATTTATTCTCAATCAAACCCCTTAATCGAGGATTCTGTAACAATATAAGAACTAATAAAGATTCTGACGGCCATACGCAGATATTTCCTGTATTATCGACTCCATATAATCGATCCGAAAGAAGGTCATTGATAGTTATGGTTTTGTTCTCTATTGGTTCTCGAGTCACGATCGCAGTCTTTTCACTGTATGGTGAGAGATCATATTTATAAAAGCGAAAAGACTTTTCTCGAGGAATATATTCTTGATCAATCACTTTAACCGGCACGAGTTCCTGTGTTGGATCCAGTAAATGGATTTTGAGTGATTCATGTTCACCGACAAAAAGCTCCTTCACCATCAATTCGATTGATTCTCTTTCCCCTTCGTTCGAACATTGAAAGAATATATGTATCTCAGGACAATCGACTCTTTTGATGTAATCTTTACAAAACGTGCTAAAGGAGTCAATAGTATTCAACTCAGCAAAAAGCTTTGAGCAGGAAATTCTCAATTGATATCCTTTCCAAATTAACTTAGACTTTACTAAGGAGCTATGGCCATTAAATCGATGAATTGAGGATCGATGATCGGTTGATCTCTTCTTCTGAGTGAGAGCATCTTGTAAAATCTTCCATCGCGACATGATAACTCGAAGTCTAGTCTATTATAACAAAAGAAGAAGTAATGGCGTCTTCAATTTGAAAGTTCTAAAATTCTTTCAGTTTTTGATATCATTTCTCGACCGTAACTTTCACAGAACTGAACCTTCTTTGATGATCAATAAGATATCTATCAAACTAATTCATTAACTGTTAGACTTTAAATGTTATGGAATACTCTCCCATTACTGTTCGTTATTGCCTTAGGGATAACCTGGCGAAATACATCAGCTTCTTCGAACTGGTTCTTTCGGCATCATGCAAAGGCGACGAAACAAACCACTTCTTCTCGAAGATCCTTGAAGTCTCGACAACCAAATCCATCTACTCCCACCAGAAGACCCA
>VFQN01004255.1_pt1 | contig 19141 bp, 14 predicted proteins | sample 3512371 | NCBI WGS metagenome assembly VFQN01 (sample SAMN10412370, study PRJNA504923) | tailings metagenome | isolation source: Replicate 2 from Balatoc abandoned mine | place: Philippines: Itogon, Benguet | collected 2017-08-28 | reverse complement strand
CCCGCAAGGACAATGTGACGATCTTCGTCTCCACCCATTTCATGAACGAGGCCGAGCTCTGCGACCGCATATCCCTCATGCATGCGGGCAAGGTACTGATCAGCGACACCCCGGCGGCAATCGTGGAAAAGCGCTCGGCCGCGACGCTCGAAGAAGCCTTCGTCGCCTATCTCGAGGATGCGATCGGGGAGGCCGGCAAGAGGGCGCCGCCGCCACCGGTTGGAGAGGCAGTCGCGGATGCCGGAAAGGTCGCCGCGCAATCGGCGCAGCAAAGCAGTCTCAGGAGCCATTTCGACCTGCGCCGCATGTTCGCTTACACCGAACGCGAGGCGCTCGAACTGCGGCGGGACCCGATCCGCGCGACGCTCGCCATCATCGGCAGCGTGATCCTGATGTTCGTCATCGGCTACGGCATCAATATGGATGTCGAGAACCTGACATTCGCCGTGCTCGACCGCGACGACACCACGGTCAGCCGCGATTATGCGCTGCAGATATCTGGATCGCGTTACTTCACGGAGCGGCCTCCGATCACCGATTACAACGATCTCGACCGGCGCATGCGAAACGGGGAGATCAGCCTGGCGATCGAGATCCCGCCCAATTTCGGTCGCGACGTGGCGCGCGGCGACAATGTCGAAATCGGCGCCTGGATCGACGGGGCCATGCCGTCCCGGGCCGAGACCGTGCGCGGCTACGTGCAGGGGCTGCATGCGAACTGGCTGACCCAGAAGGCGCGGCAGCTCTATGGCGACGCCGCGACGAAGGGCGAATTCGAGCTCGCCATCCGCTACCGCTACAACCCCGACATACAGAGCCTGGTGGCCATGGTGCCGGCGGTGATCCCGCTGCTGCTCCTGATGATACCGGCCATGCTCGCCGTGCTCAGCGTCGTGCGTGAAAAGGAGCTCGGCTCCATCGTCAATTTCTATGTGACGCCCGTCACGCGGCTCGAATTCCTCATCGGCAAGCAGATCCCCTATGTCGCCCTGGCGATGCTGAACTTCGTGATGTTGACCGCCTTTGCCGTCTTCGTCTTCCGCGTGCCCTTCACCGGCAGCCTGCTGGCCTATACCGTGGCCGCATTCCTCTATGTGATCGTCACGACGGGGATGGGGCTGTTCATCTCGTCCTTCATGACGAGCCAGATCGCCGCGATCTTCGGTACGGCTCTCATCACGCTCATCCCGGCTGTCCAGTATTCCGGCATCATCGATCCCGTTTCGTCGCTGCAGGGGGCGGGCGCCATCATCGGAAAACTTTATCCGACGACCTATTTTGTCACGATCTCCCGCGGCACTTTCTCCAAGGCGCTGGAGTTCAGCGATCTACTGGGCTCCTTCGTGCCGCTGCTCATCGCCATCCCCATCCTGCTCGGCCTCGCTGCCGCGTTCCTCCGGAAACAGGCGGGTTGACCATGAACATCGGCAACATCCTCCAGCTCGGAATCAAGGAACTGCGCGGCCTCGCCCGCGATCCCATGCTGATGGCGCTGATCGTCTACGCCTTCACCATCTCGATCTACACCGCCTCCAAGGCGATGCCGGAGACGCTCAACCATGCGGCGATCGCCATCGTCGACGAGGACCAGTCGCCGGTGTCGTCGCGCATCATCACGGCCTTCTACCCGCCCTATTTCACCGTGCCTCGGCTCATCTCCCAGCATGAGATGGACAGCCGGATGGATGCCGGCCTCGACACATTCGCCCTCGATATTCCACCGAATTTCCAGCGCGACCTGCTTGCCGGCAAGGTGCCGACGATCCAGCTCAACGTGGATGCGACCCGCATGACGCAGGCGTTCACCGGCGGCGGTTATGTCCAGTCGATCGTCTCCGGCCAAGTGAGCGAATTCGTGGACCGTTACCGGAGCGTGCAGGCACTGCCGGTCGACCTTGCGCTGCGCGCGCGCTTCAACCAGGAACTCAACAAGGGCTGGTTCGGTTCGATCACCAACATCATCTCCTCGATCACCATGCTGGCGATCGTGCTGACCGGGGCAGCCCTCATACGCGAGCGCGAGCACGGTACGATCGAGCATCTGCTGGTCATGCCCGTCACGCCGACCGAGATCATGCTGAGCAAGATCTGGTCGATGGGCCTGATCGTGCTCGTCGCCTCCGCCTTCTCGCTCGTCGTGGTGGTGCAAGGCCTGCTCGCGGTGCCGATCGAGGGCTCGATCACGCTTTTCCTGGTTGGGGCGGCGCTGCATCTCTTCGCGACCACCTGCATGGGCATCTTCCTGGCGACGGTCGCCGGCTCCATGCCGCAATTCGGCCTGCTGCTGATGCTGGTGCTGCTGCCGCTGCAGGTGCTGTCTGGCGCGACGACACCGCGCGAAAGCATGCCCGAGATCATCCAGACCATCATGCTGGCAGCACCCAACACGCATTTCGTCATCCTGGCGCAGGCCGTGCTGTTCCGCGGGGCCGGGCTGGCGGTCGTGTGGCCGCAACTCGCAGCACTGCTCGCCATTGGCTCGATCCTGTTCTTCTTCTCGCTGCGCCGATTCCGGCAGTTTCTGAGATAGTGTCGGGTCCCCAGCTAAGCCCGTCGGTCAGAACGCACCGACCGACGGTACAGCGATCGTCGTGGTGCCGCTTCGGCACCGTATCCATGCAGGCCGGCGTCAGTAGGCTCGACGGTAGAGTCCGAGGGCATCGGCCTCCGTGACTTCTACCGGATTGTTGCCCAGCAGGCGGGTCTGGAGCATCGCATCGCCGGCGAGCCGGGGCAGCATCTCTTCGGCTACTCCCACGTCGCGCAGGCGTCGTGGCGCACCCGAAGCGTCCATCAGTTCGACCAGTCGCCCAGCGAAGGCTGCTGCCCGCTCCTTCGGAGGCGCGGCATAGGGGATGTCGGCGCCGACCGGCTCGGCGAGCTCGGCATAAAGCATCTCGGCCGCCTGCATGTTGAAGGCCAATACGGGCTCAAGCATGAGCGCATTCGAGAGCCCGTGCGGCACGTGATAGCGCGCGCCCAACGGGTAAGCTAATGCATGCACCGCGGCAACCGGCGCGTTGGCGAAAGCCTGGCCTGCCAACGTCGCGCCCAGCAGCATCGCCTCCCGGGCCTCGCGGTTCGATCCATCCCTGCAGGCCGTGACCAGATGGGTCGAGAGCAGCCGCAGCGCCTCACGCGCCATCACATCCGAGATCGGGTTCTTCTTGTGCCGGCTGGTATAGGCTTCAATCGCATGGACCATGGCGTCGATACCGGTGGCTGCCGTCTGCTGCGCAGGAAGCCCCGTGGTCAGCTCGGCATCAAGGAGTACCCGGTCGGCGTAGAGTTGATCCGCCACCACGCCCATCTTCATCCCGGTTCCGGTGGTGAGAATGGTGATGTTGGTCACCTCCGAGCCAGTGCCCGCCGTGGTCGGCACCTGCACCAGCGGCAGGCGACCACCGTCGACTTTGTCGATCCCGTAGAGCTCGGCCACAAATTGGTCGGAACCGATCAGCACCGCAGCCAGCTTGGCCACGTCCATGGAGGAGCCGCCGCCGAGCCCGAGGACGAGCTCCGCCCCTGCCGCGCGGCCGAGCGCCACGCAATCCATCAAGACGTTTTCCGGCGGATCGGCCACGACGTCGTCGAAGATCGCCATCTCGAATCCGCAGGCGGCGAGCGAGGCCTTTGCTGGCTCCAGAACCCCGGCCCGGTGAAGTCCCTTGTCGGTGACGATCAGTAGCCGTCGTGGCCGAAACCAGCCGGCGAGCAACTCGCCGAGCCGTCGGCTCGCGCCCCAGTCGACGGCGATCCGACCAACCGTCGCAAATGTGAAACTGCGCATATCCTCTGTCTTTCCTTCGATGGGCAACCACCATTCTGTAGGGTGAGCAAACGATTTTCCATTTTGGCTATTGACGAAACCCGCGTTCTCATCCCTTATCCGGACAAACGATTGCTCAAAATAATCCGCAACGCAACTCATTTGAACAATCGATTGTCCAAAGTGGAGATTCAATAACGTGGCCAACACCAAGCATGCAATCTCGTTCACGGTGGAGGAAGCACGCAAGCTGGACAGTCATCGCCCCGCCGTTCCCGGCGAAGAAGGGTTGGGCCAAGCGCTGGCGGCAATCGTCGGGAAGGCTCACGTGTGCGCCGACTTCGAGACCCGGCTGCAATATGGCCGCGACTGCCTGCCTTATGCGAAATATCTCTACCGCTCGGGCAAGCTGCCAGGAACGCTGCCTGCATTGGTCGTTCGTCCCGCGAACACCGATGAAGTCGGTCGGGTGATGGCGGTGCTGCGCGAAGGCAAGCGCCGGCTGGTTCCGGTCGGGACCTGCTCGGGCGTGCTCGGCGGCGCGATCCCGTTGTGCGAGGAGGTCTCGGTCGATACCTCCCGAATGGATGGCATCCTGGACATCGACGCCGTCAATCAGCTCGTCACCGTGCAGGCCGGCATGAACGGCGGCGATTTCGAAGCGGCCTTGAACGCGGCGGGTTGGACCGCCGGCCACTATCCGCAGTCGATCAATATCTCGACGGTCGGCGGCTGGGCGGCCTGCCGCGGCGGCGGCCAGGCCAGCAGCCGCTACGGAAAGATCGAGGACATCGTCACCGGCCTGACCGTGGTGCTGCCCGACGGGCGCTTGCTGCGTATCGCGCCCGAGGCGCGGCGCGCAGTCGGCCCCTCGCTCAAGGATCTGTTCGTGGGATCGGAAGGGACCCTCGGCATCATCACCGAACTCACGCTAAGGATCTGGCCCCTTCCCGAGGTGATGGAGGATCTGGTGGTGGCTTACCCCGACATCGCTTCTGCGATGCGGGCTGCGAGGGGCATCATGCAGGCCGAGTTGCGGCCCAACATCGTGCGGATCTACGACAAGGAGGAAACTCTCTCGCGCACCGAAGGTCTCGATTTCTATCGCGAGCTTCCGGTCATGACGTTCCTTTCTTTTTCCGGCAAACGCCGCCTCGCGGAGGCCGAAAAGGCGCTGGCGCTGGAGATCGTCGCGAAAGAAGGCGGCAAGGCCGGTCCGTCCATCCCGATGGAGCAGTGGCGCGCCACCCGTTATGTCTCGGCTTCGGCAGCCTGGACGGAGAAGGGCCATTTCATGGATACGGTCGAGGTGACACTTCCCTGGTCCCGACTGTCGGAAGGCTATGAGCGCATGGCCGCGGCCGTCCGGTCGATCTCGGCCGAAGCGCATTTCGGTGCGCATTGGTCGCATGTCTATCCGGATGGGGCATGCCAATATATGACCTTCCGCCTACCGCCCATGGCTGATGAGAAGGCGCTGCCGCTGCATGCCGCTATCTGGGATGTGCTGCAGGAGATCGCGCTCGATTGCGGGGGCTCGATCTCGCATCACCATGGCGTCGGTGTCTTCCGCGGCAAATGGATGGCATCCGAGCACGGGCTCGGCCTTGAGATCTTGCAGGCCGTGAAGGATGCGCTGGACCCGGACAATCTGGTCAATCCGGGCAAGCTGGGCCTTCGCCGGGTCGAAGGCGCGGTGGTCATCAACGGTTGAGGCGCCGATGGAGCACTTTCTGGGCATAGATCTGGGCGCGGGTTCGCTGAAGGCCAGCCTGGTCGGGCGGGACGGGCATTGTCTCGCCAGCGCCGCGGCTCCGGTGCCAACGCAGCAACCCTTCATCGGGGCTTCCGAACAGGATCCCGCGGGGTGGTGGGCGGCCCTCTGCAGCGCAGTCCGGCAAGTCCTGGATACGGCCGAGTCGGCAAGAATCGTGGCTGTCGCGCTTTCGGCCGGGGCGCACAGCGCGGTTCTGTCGGACGCACAAGGCCGTCCGATCCGTCCCGCGATCATGTGGAACGACCAGCGCAGCCGCGCTCAGGTGGCCCGGCTGAAGGCGGAAAACGGCGAACGCATCGCCGCCGTGTCCTCGAACGGCATCACTCCGACCTGGACTCTGGCGCATCTCGCCTGGCTGGCCGAGCACGAGCCGGAGACCCTGGCGGCCGCGCGCCGGCTGACGCCCGCCAAGGATTGGCTGCGCGGGCAATTGACGGGCGACTGGCTGACCGAGCCGGTCGATGCGGTGGGGCTGATGCTCTACGATACGTCCGCAAGCGGCTGGTCGGCGGAACTGGCGGCGCTGGCGGGGATTTCGACCGCGATCTTGCCGCCGGTCGTGCCGTCGCTCTCCACAGCTGGCCACGTTACGCCGGAGGCCGCACGCGCAACCGGGATTCCGATGGGGACGCCGGTCGTGGCGGGGGTCTCGGACACCGCGGCCGAAGGGCTAGGGGCGGGGATGACGGGGCAGGGCGTGGGCGTGGTGAAGCTCGCGACTGCGGCCACAGTGAGCTGTACCGGCATAGGACCGGAACCCGGCCATGTGTTGGTGAGCTATCCATATCTGCCCGAAGGCGAATGGTTCTGGATAACCGGTACCAATTCCTGCGCCTCGGCCCATGCCTGGCTGCGCCGCACCTTCTTCTCGCAAGGCGGCGCCGCGCCGCTGGATTTCGCGGCAATGGAAGCGCTGGCAGACGGCGTTGCAGCCGGATCGGAAGGGCTGTTTTTTCATCCCTATCTCAACGGCGAACGCGCACCCTATTGGGATCCGGACCTGCGCGGCAGTTTCACCGGCATGACCTTCCGCCACGGGCCGGGTCATGTCATGCGCGCCTTCTATGAGGGCGTGGCCTACTCGCTGGCCGACTGCATGGGCCAGTTCGCCGAGGCAGGCGTCGATCTCGACCTTCTGCGGATAACCGGCGGGGGCGCTCGCAGCCCGATGTGGCGCCAGATCCTTGCCGATGTGCTGGGCGCTCGGATCGAATTGCCGGAGACCGCCGACGCCAGTTTCGGCTGCGCGCTGGTGGCGGCGCTCGGCGTCGGGGCCTTTGCCTCGATCGTCGAGATGCAGCAATCGATCCGCATCGTCGCGAGCCACGATCCCGATCCCGAGCGGGTCGGGCTCTATCGCAAGGGATTTGCCACCTACCGCGAGATCCAGGCCGCGCTACGCGAGATCAACCATCGCATCAGCGCCGACGCGCGCCCGGCAGAGGACCGACGGAGCTGACGCTCCGGCTTGAAAGGAAGCAATCAATGTCCCGACCTGAAGCCAACGCCGACCGCCGGAACGCCTCCGACCTCTCGGCGCTCTGGATGCCCTTCACGCCCAACCGTGCGACCAAGGCGGCGCCGACGCGCCTGGTGGCGGCGGAGGGCGCCTACTACACCGGCGAGGACGGCCGCAAGAAGTTCGACGGAGTCTCCGGCCTCTGGTGCTCGGGCGCGGGTCACAACAATCCGCGCATCCGCGAGGCGGTCACGCGTCAGCTCGAGACGCTGGATTTCGCCCCGAGCTTCCTCTTCGGCCATCCGGGGGCCTTCGATCTCGCGGCCAGGCTCGCGGCCGCCGCACCTGGCGATCTGGATCATGTGTTCTTCACCAACTCCGGGTCCGAGGCGACCGATACGGCGATGAAGATCGCGCTGGCTTATCATCAGGCGCGCGGCGACGGGCAGCGCACGATGCTGGTCGGGCGCGAGCGCGCTTTCCACGGCGTGGGCTTCGGCGGCATCTCGGCGGGCGGCATGGTGGCGAACCGTCGCGCGTTCCAGAACCTGCTGCCGCGGGTCGCGCATCTGCGCCACACCTACCATCCCGAGCTCAACCGCTTCCAGATCGGCGAGCACGAACATGGCGCCGAGCTGGCTGACGACCTGCAACGGCTGTGCGACCTGCACGGCGGCGAAACGATCGCCGCCGTGATCGTGGAGCCCATGGCGGGCTCCACCGGTATCCTGCCGCCGCCCAGGGGCTATCTGAAGCGCCTGCGAGAGATCTGCGACCGTCACGGCATCCTCCTGATCTTCGACGAGGTCATCACCGGCTTCGGCCGCCTCGGCCACGCATTCGCGGCGGAGAGGTTCGGCGTGCTTCCCGACATGATCTGCTTCGCCAAGGGCGTGTCGAACGGGGTGGTGCCGCTTGGCGGCGTCATGATCCGCGAGGGTATCCACAACGCCATCATGAAGGGGCCGGACTGGGCGATCGAGCTCTTCCACGGCTATACCTATTCCGGCCATCCGCTCGCCATGGCTGCGGGCATGGCCACGCAGGACTGCTATGAGCTGGACGGGCTCTACGCGAGGGCCAGGGCGCTGGAGCCCGTCTTCGCCAAGCATCTGATGGCGCTGCGCGATCATCCCGGCGTCACGGATATCCGCGCCATCGGTCTTGCCGGAGCGATCGATCTCCAACCTGATCCCGCGGCACCTTCAACCCGGGCCCGTTCGACCTTCCTGCGCGCCTTCCACGAACAGGATCTGGTGATCCGATACACCGCGGATACTCTGGTGTTCGCGCCGCCGCTCATCTCCACCGAGGAAGAGATCGCAGAACTGTTCCACAAAGTGGGCAAGCTGCTCGGCGGGGCGACGGGATGAGCTATCCCTTCATCAGCCTGCGATCGGTGTCGAAGTCCTATGACGGCAAGGTCCGTGTCGTCGAGCACTTGGACCTCGATATCGCCAGGCATGAATTCCTGACGCTGCTGGGCCCCTCGGGTTCAGGCAAGACCACGATCCTCACCATGCTGGCGGGGTTCGAGGCGCCTTCGACCGGAGACATACTGATGGACGGACGGTCCATCACCCGCCTGCCGCCGCACAGCCGGAACATCGGCGTGGTCTTCCAGAACTACGCTCTCTTCCCGCATATGACGGTGGCCCAGAACGTGATCTTTCCGCTGGCCGTGCGACGCCTTGCGCGTGATGAGCGCGAAGCGCGCGCTCGCCAGGCGCTGGACATGGTGGGTCTCGGCCAGCACCTCGATCGCCGTCCCTCACAGCTTTCAGGCGGGCAGCAGCAACGCGTGGCGCTCGCCCGGGCGCTGGTTTTCCACCCTGATCTGATCCTGATGGACGAACCACTCGGCGCGCTCGACAACACACTACGAAAAAGGATGCAGTTCGAGATCAAGGCCCTTCAGCGCAAGCTGGGGGTCGCGGTCGTCTTCGTGACCCACGACCAGGGCGAGGCGCTCGTCATGTCGGACCGCATCGCCGTCTTCGACAAGGGCCGGATCCAGCAGATCGGGCGCCCCGAAGAGGTTTATGCTCGGCCCGCCAACGCTTTCGTCGCCGGTTTCATCGGTGAGACGAGCTGGCTGGAGGGGCGCGTCGCATCGCGCGCCGGCGCGATCGTGGAAATCGACAGCCCGGCCGGACGCATACGGGCACGGCCGGCCGATGCAGAGTTGGCCGAGGGCACGACGGTTCGGGTGGCCATCCGGCCCGAGGACATATCGCTATCTTCAGCCCCAGGGGCCGGCATCGCCGCCCGGATCGAAGGGCGGAGCTATCTCGGCGATCATGTCCTGCTCGCATTGCGCACGCGCGACGGCACGCCTGTCGTCGCCAAGGTCCCCAAGTCCAGCAACCCTGCCATCGCGCCCGATGATGCCTCCGAGCCGCAGCTAGTCTGGGAAGACAGCGCAGCAATCGCCTTCGCCACGGATGCCTGATCCGCGGCGATCGGAAACAAGTTTGAAGCCTTAATCAAGGGAGAGTAGCATATGATAGTCAGAACCATATCCGGCGCTGCGCTGGGCCTTATGCTGGCCGCAGGAAGCGCGGGGGCGGAAGCCATCACAGTCACATCCTGGGGCGGCACCTATCAGGACGGCCAGCGAACGACCTATTTCGAGCCCTTCACCGCGAAGACCAACATCAAGGTCACGGAAGAGACCTATTCGGGAGAGCTGGCCAAGATCAAGGCTCAGGTCGACAGTCAGGACGTGATCTGGGACGTGGTCGATGTCGACAGCAATATGATTGCTACCGGCTGCGACGAAGGCTTGTTCGAGGTACTGGACTATTCCCGCATCCTTGATCGTTCGAAATTCGTGGACGGCGCGGCCACCGACTGCGCCGTGGGTACGATCGTGGTGACCACGGTCGCCGCCTACGACAAGACCGTCTTCGCCGATGGTCCGAAGACGGTGGCCGACTTCTTCGATCTCGACAAGTTTCCCGGCAAGCGCGGCATGTGGAAGCGGCCCTATGTCAATCTGGAGTGGGCGCTGATCGCTGACGGCGTGGTCGCTGCCGACGTCTACGGGTTGCTTTCCACGCCCGAAGGCGTCGATCGCGCCTTCAAGAAGCTCGACACGATCAAGGACCAGATCGTCTGGTGGGAGGCGGGCGCGCAGCCTGCGCAACTGCTAGCCGACAAGGAGGTGTCCCTGACGACCGCGTGGTCGGGCAGGATCCAGACCGCCATCAGCGAGGAAAAGAAGCCCTTCGCCGTGGTCTGGGACGGACAGGCGCTCGATTTCAATTTCTGGGCCATTCCGCGCGGCGCCAAGAACCTGGACAAGTCTTATGAATTCATCGCCTACGCCTCGGATGCGCAGGTGATGGCCAACCAGTCCAAGGTTTCGGCCTATGGTCCGACCAACAAGGATGCGATGCAGCATATCGCGCCCGAAGTGGCCGCCAATCTGCCCACCGCGCCGGACCATATGACCAACCCGCTAGTCTACGACGCCAAGTTCTGGGGCGCGAATGGCGAGCAACTGACGATGCGTTTCAACAACTGGCTCGCGAAGTAAGTCCAACACGGCATCTCGCAACACCAGGCTGCGCCCTTCTCCGTGAGGGCGCATTCCGAACCACGAAAGACGGTCATGGCGATTTTCACTCCGGAACGGGCGCAACAGCGGCGGCTCTTCGGGCTGGTCCTGCCTCTTTTGGTCTTCATGGCCGTCTTCTTCTTCCTGCCCGTCGGCAACCTCCTGCTGCGTGCCGTGCATGATCCCGAATTGTCCGAGCTCGCCCCCGACCTCCAACGCGAGCTTCGCGACTGGGACGGCGAGGGCATGCCGCCCGCCGCGGTTCTGACTGCCTTCCGCGACAACCTGGGCGCACTTCAGCGCGAGCGCCGCGCGGCCGTGGTGGCCAAGCGTGCCGCCGCCGCGGATCCCGCCTATCGCGCAATGATCATGTCGGCGGCCCGAGCCGCCGCCGCCCAACCACCACCCGCGCCTGAAAAGCTGGTCCAAGCCGATCCGTTGCTTCAGGATGCCGCGACATGGGCTGAGTTGCGCAGGGTCTTTGCGCCGCTGACAGACACATATCTCTTGGCGACCCTCGATCGCACGCGCGATTCCGCGACCGGCGCCGTTATGCCGGTGCCGGCAAGCGAGGCCATCTTTCTGGATACGCTGGCCCGGACTCTCGGCATCAGCCTCGGCGTGACGCTGATCTGCCTGCTGCTCGCCTATCCGCTGGCCTATGTGATCGTTCGGCAGGGGCGGACGATGCAGGCGCTGATGCTGACCTTCGTCCTGCTACCGTTCTGGACTTCGATCCTTGTGCGATCTGCGGCCTGGCTGGTGCTGCTGCAGACCCACGGCGTGGTGAACGAGACGCTCATGTCGCTGCACCTTGTTTCCGAGCCATTGAAGCTGGTGTATTCCCGCAGCGGGACGCTTCTGGCGATGGTGCATATCCAGCTGCCATTCACCTTCCTGCCGATCTATTCGGTGATGAAGTCGGTGCCCGACAGCTACAGCCGTGCGGCCGCGTCGCTGGGGGCGAGGCCGTTCTACATCTTCCGGCGGATCTATCTGCCGCTCACTTTGCCGGGGGTCGCGGCGGGTTGCCTGCTCACCTTTATCTTGTGCCTCGGTTACTACATCACCCCGGCCTTGTTGGGCGGGCCCTCGGACCAGATGCTCAGCTACTACGTCGCCTATTATCTGAACCAGAACGTGAACTGGAGCATGGCGGCCGCCGTCTCGTTGGTCCTGCTCCTGGTCACGCTCGTGATCTATCTGCTTTATGTCCGCCTGGTGCCGGTCCTGCGCCAGACCGAGACCTGACCATGGCCGCGTCCTTCTCTTCCCGCATCGCTTCCCTGGCGCTCCTGGCCATTGCCTGGATCGTGCTCCTGTTTCTCATGCTTCCGGTGCTGGCGGTGATCCCGCTATCGTTCAACGCCGAACCCTTCCTGACTTACCCGCTGGCCGGAGTTTCCCTGCGCTGGTACGCAGCCGTGCTGTCGTCACCGCAATGGATGGCGGCGTTGAAATCCAGCCTGATCGTAGGCTTATTCACCGTGGCGATCTCCACGCCGCTCGGTACGCTGGCGGCCTTTGGGCTGGTACGGAAGAAGATGCCGAAGGCGCAGCATTTCATGGGGCTTCTGCTCTTGCCGATGGCTGTTCCCGTCGTCGTGGTGGCGCTCGCGCTGTACATTTTTCTCACCCGGGTCGGCCTTGCGAACAGCTATGCCGGACTCATCATCGCCCATAGCGTGCTGGCCACGCCCTTCGTTCTCGTTTCGGTTACCGCCTCACTCGCCGGCTTCGACTTCGTGCAGGTCCGCGCTGCTTCGTCCCTCGGGGCGAAGCCCTTGCGGGTATTCTTCCTGGTCACCTTGCCGCAGATCATTCCCGGCGTGGCGACGGGCGCCATTTTCGCCTTCATCACCTCCTGGGACGAGGTGGTCGTCGCGCTCTTCGTCGCCGGGCCCGACCAGCGCACGCTGCCACGCCAGATGTTTGCAGGGTTGCGCGAACAACTCGACCCCTCCATCATGGTCGTGGCGACGATCATGATCGCCATCTCGGTTCTATTGGTAGCGCTCGGTTTCCTGCTTCGTTATCGGGCGGAGCGGCGAAGCTGATGGGGAATATGACTTCATGGCGGTGACACTTGCGGATGTGGCGGACCTTGCGGGCGTGGATCGGTCCACGGTTTCCAAGGTGCTGGCCGGAAGCGAGGTGGTCCGCGTCCGCGAGAACACCCGCGCGCGCATCCTCCAGGCGGCGCAGGAGCTGGGCTATCTCCCGAACGGCATGGCGCGCGCGTTGCGCACCAATCGCAGCCAGACGCTGGGCCTCGTGCTCCCCCGGCTCGACAACCCGGTGTTCAGCGACATGGTGATCGGCATCGAGGCGGCGGCCCATGTCAGGGGCTATTCCATCCTGATCAGCCGTACCAGCGGCACCTCGGCGCGCGAGGCCTTCCAGCATATGGTCACCGCCAACAAGGTGGATGGCGTCCTCGTCATCAGCTTCGATTCCGACCGCATCCTAGAGGGTGCGCTTGCCGACATTCCGGTGCCGGTGATCATGATCAATCGCCGCGCCGTATCCGGCACCGGCTATGTGGTCCATGACAGTTTCCGCGCGGCCGAAACAGCTACTCGCCATCTCATCGAGGTCGGCCATCGCCGGATCCTCCATCTTGCTGGCAGTGACGAGGGGTACAACGGCAGTCAGCGGCTCGCAGGATATCGCGCCGCGCTCGAGGCTGCGGGGCTTTCTTTCGATCCGGCGCTCGTCTTGCCGGTAGGATATGATCCGGAGGTGGCGGCTTCGGCGCTGGCCCGGTATCTCTCGACCCTGCCTGACGGGTATACGCGGCCCACGGCGATCTTCGCCGCCACGCTGGTCACGGCAGCTGGTGCGCTGCGGACGCTGCATGAGCAGGGCTACGACCTGCCTCGTGACTTTTCGGTGATCGCGTTGAACGACGGGTTGCTGGCGAGCCTTGTCTTTCCACAACTCACCACGGTCGCTTTGCAGAGCACGGAGATGGGCAGCCAGGCGGCAGCTATGCTGATCGACCAGATCACAGGAACCGACAGCGCGAGAGGCCTGGTGCTGGCGCCCGGTAATGTGATCGAACGCGATTCCGTCGCGCCGCCGAATTCCTCGACAAGCTGAAGGCGCTTTGCCGACTGCGCCTCGCGGGAAAGTTGGGACCAGCACTACATCGAACCGGTCCCATCGGGCATTGGTGTCGAGCGCCAAACAGGCTATGACGCAGTGCAGCATCGCGGCGGCCTGCCGCCGCAGGCCCGTCATCAAGGGAACAGAAGCGCATAATGCTCGAACGGCGAGATCGCTACGAAGACCTCTATCGCGACTTCCGCTGGTCGGTGCCGGAGCGTTTCAACATCGGCACGGCGGTCGCCGACGCCTGGGCCGCCCGCACGCCCGACCGCACCGCTCTTTACGACTACGATCCTTCGGGACCGGCAAGGACGCTGAGCTTCGGCGCCCTCGCCGCGCAGTCCAATGCGCTCGCCAATGCGCTCCGCGGGCTCGGGGTGCGCCGCGGCGACCGCGTGGCGCTGCTGCTGCCGCAATGTTTCGAGACCGTCATCAGCCATGTCGCGATCTACAAGCTCGGCGCAATCGCGGTGCCGCTGGCGCTGCTGTTCGGCGTCGAGGCGCTCGAATACAGGCTGCAGACGGCAGGCGTGAAGGCGATCGTCACCAATGCGGCCGGCCATGCCAAGCTCAAGCGTATCAGCGAGAGGCTCACCGATCTCAGGCATATCGTCGTGGTCGAAGGCGCTGACGGCGACGGCCTCGGCTTCCGGCAACTCATCACCGGCCATCCCACGCACTTCCAGGCCGAGGACACCGGGCCGGACGATCCCGCCATGATGATCTTCACCTCGGGCACCACCGGCCCGCCGAAGGGCGCGCTGCACGGCCATCGGGTGCTGCTCGGCCACCTGCCGGGCATACAGATGGCCTATGAGTTTCTTCCCGCGCAAGGCGATCTCATGTGGACGCCGGCCGATTGGGCGTGGGCGGGCGGGCTGCTCAACGCCCTGCTGCCTTCGCTCTACTTCGGCGTGCCTGTTGTCGCGGCACGGTTCGAGAAGTTCGACCCGGAAAGCGCGCTGCTCCTGGCCGAACGGATGAAGGTACGGACGGCCTTCATTCCGCCGACGGCGCTCAGGATGATGAAGAGCGTGACCGGTATCGGCGAGCACTTCAAGCTTGACCTGCGGGCGGTGTGCTCGGCCGGCGAGGCGCTCGGCCGCGAGACCTACGACTGGGCTAAGGCGGAGCTGGGCCTCACGGTCAATGAATTCTACGGCCAGACAGAATGCAATCTCGTGCTCGGCTCCTGCGGCGCGATCGGGATCAGCCGCCCCGGAGCGATCGGCCTGCCCGTGCCGGGCCACCGGGTCGCCATCATCGACGGAGAGGGGCGCCGCGTGAAACCGGGAACGCCGGGGCAGATCGCGGTGGCGCGCCCCGATCCGGTGATGTTTCTGGAGTACTGGCGCAATGAAGAAGCGACGGCGAAGAAGTTCATCGGCGACTGGATGACCACCGGCGACCAGGGCATCGAGGACGAGGACGGTTACGTCCATTTCTTCGGCCGCGACGACGACGTCATCACCTCTGCCGGCTTCCGCATCGGGCCCGGCGAGATCGAGGATTGCCTGACCGGTCACCCGGCCGTCGCGCTGGCTGCCGCAGTCGGCAAGCCCGACGCGCTGCGCACGGAGATCGTCAAGGCCTATGTCGTGCTGAAGGACGGCTTCGCGGGTTCGCCCGAGCTCGCCGAGGAGATCAGGCTCTGGGTGCGCGAACGGCTGTCCGCGCATGAATACCCGCGCGAGGTGGAGTTCGTCGATTCCATGCCGCTGACGACGACGGGCAAGGTGATCCGGCGCATTTTTCGCGACAGGGCGAAAAGGGAAGCCGGGTCGTCCTGAAAGTTCGTACCCCGGGTCGAATTGAAAGTTCGTGCCCGGGGAGAACTGAGAGTTCCTCCCCTGCCTGGTGTTCACAGGCGTGTAACAACTCCTCTTCCCGCGTCCTTCGCGGACTGCCAGCAATGATAGGCGCAGGCGATGTCCTGGGCGGCGATGCCGAGGGAGCGGTAGAGCGTTATGGCGGTGCCGTCGGTGCGGCCCGGGGCGGTGCCGTTCAGCACCTCGCCGATCTCGGCCAGCACATGATTCTCGCCGATTGCGCCGGCTTTGATCATGTCGACGATCTCGCCGGCCTGCGCGAAGGTCGAACGGCGATAATCGACGAAGACCTGCGCGCGCAGGATCATCTCGTCGTCGATCTCGCGCTTGGTAGGGATCGACGCGCCGACGATATTGAGATGCGTGCCCGGCGCTATCCATGCCCCCTGCAATATCGGCGTAGGTGCACTCGTAACGGTGCAGACGATATCGGCGTCCTTGACCGTTGACTGAATGTCCGTGCCGCAAGTGACCTTCAGATGCGGATACTTCTTGCGGGCATGCGCGGCGAAGCCGTTGGCCGATTTCTCGGTGCGGCTGGCGATGCGCAGTTCCACGATTTGACGGATCGCAATGATGGCATCGAGATGATGGCGGGCCTGCTCGCCGGCGCCGACCATGGCGAGCACCGATGCATGTTCGCGCGACAAAGCGCGGGTCGCGACGGCGCTGGCGGCGGCGGTGCGCAGAGCAGTGAGCGGGCCGCCGTCCATAAAGGCGATCGCGGTTCCATGCTCCGGCTCGAAGAGTATCATCGCGCCCTGATGCGAAGAGTAGCCCGCAGCCGCGTTGCCGGGAAACAGACTGACCAGCTTGATGCCATGGCACGGCGGGTCGCGCATCATGCCCGGCATGATGCCCATCTTGTTGGAGCCGCCGGCGCTCATGATTGAACGCAGCGGCAGTTCGGCCTCACCGCGAGACGTGGCGGCCATGGCTCCGGCCACCACTTCTATCGCGGTTTCAGGCGGCAGCAGCGCTGCGATGTCTTTGTGGGAAAGAACGATCATAGCGCGCGCAACGCGGCTTCGCCCCAAGGGGTCGAACTGGCTGGAACCAGTCCGAGCTGCTCCTCCAGAATGGCGGTGTAGAGCTCGGGACGCACGGCATAGGGAAAATGACCTCCGCTCTCGAAGCGGTAGGCGACCGTAGGCCTGAGGACAGCGCGCACCTCGTCGCGCATGAAGAGGGGTATCAGCGGGTCGTCGGCACCTTCGATGGTGACGATGTTCTCGGACGGCACGCCGACCGGCGGCAATGAAGGCGCGTTCTTGATGCCCTTGAGACGATTGCGAAGCTCAGGCTCCGGGATGCGGCCGGCGACTTCGGCGAGAAGCAGTTCGACCACTTCGCGCTGCTCGGGATGTGCGTCGGCCCATGCGCCGAGGCCACGGCCGAAACCGGCGCGCAGTTCCTCTATAGGGGCTGCGTCGAGATCGGAGATGTAGGGCGGATTCTGCTTGGCCGGCGCGGTGTCGTAGAGCGTGTTGGCCGCGATCAGCTTTTCCACGCGCGTGGGGTGCGTGGCCGCGATGTACTGTGCGAGATAGCCACCGAGCGAGGAGCCCAACACAGTCGCCTTGCCGATGCCGCGTGCGTCGAGCAGCGCGATCAGGTCCTCGGTCCATTCGGCGACACCGCCGATTTCCGGGTAGCTGACGGAGAGGATGTGCGCGCGGCCCTCGAGTGCGGCCATCTGCTGCCAGAAGATGTCACCGCGCCCGAGTGTGCCCGGGATGAGCAGCAGGGTCGGGCCATCGCCCGGAAGCTCGATGACGCCCCAATCGCGTCCGTTGAGCACGACGCGTTCTTCCCGATGTTCAGCGGCGAAGCCGTCCCTGGATACGATGAGTGGGTTTGTCATGCGAACGGGTCTTCCATTCTCGGCCAGTAGTTCGGCGCGCGTTTTGTGTAGGGGATGTTGGCGTAGTCGGGCGTGATGGAGCCCGGTGTCGCCACGTGAATGACCTCTGCGGCGATGGGCGCGAAACCGGCGTGGAAGTGGTTGGACGATTTCACGCAGACGAGCTTTTTCGAGGCGAGGTCGATACCGAGGCCAGTATAGGCTTCCGGGTGGAAGGTCTGGGTGCGCAGGTCGTTGACGACGACGTCGATGCCGTTGCACTTCAGCCAGGCCATGTTGCCGAGCGGGATCGGCAGGCCGCCGAAGCGCTGCGACAGGTCGGATGAGAGCTTTTCGACCGTAACCCTGAGATCAAGGGGGGCACCCGACATCGGGCCGTATTTGCCGCCGAGCCGCAGGTCGAGGGTCGCACCCTCGCCGGCCTCGCGGCAGATACGCATGGCCATCGGGTCCCAGAAAATGCCGATCACGGCGTTGGTAACACCACGATCGAGTATTGCCTCGAGCAGAAAGGTCGCGTCGCCCGGTGCACCGCCGCCGGCATTGTCGGCGACGTCTGCGAGCACGATCGGTCCCGACGTATGTGCGAGGGCGCGATCGAGCGCAGCGTCGATGGTGGGATGCGGGCGGTTGAGGCCGTCGCGGATCGACTGGAGCTCGTCGGCGAGTTCCTTTGCCAGCGTTTCCGCCTGATCGACATTGCCGTCGGTGATGACGAGGCTGCGCGCACCGGTGCGCGGATGGTCGCCCCAGGGGAAGCCATGCACGAGCCCGACATGCAGGACGCCATCCTTGCCCTCGCGCGCGCTCATGCCGTCGACGAAAGTGCGCATCGGCTCGTAAGGCGTGTGCATGGCGCAAATGATGCGGCAGTCGTGGTCGCGCATCACCGGATTGGTGCGGCCGCCGGCGGCATCGGCCGCAAGCGTGAACAGATCGCGTGCCCGCTCCGGCACGTCCACATGCGGATACTCCTTATAGGGAACCAGCAATGTGGCGTTTTCCATCATCGTATCGGTGAGATGGGAGTGCGGATCGAGCAGACCGCCGATCACGACCTTGTCGCCGACTATCTCACGGCACCGGGCGATGAGGTCGCCTTCGCAGTCGTCATAACCGTCGGCGATCATGCCCCCGTGCAACGACAGCAGGACGATGTCCACCGGCATCGCCGCGCGCAAATTGTCGAGGAGTTCGTTGCGCAGGGTTTCGTAGACCGAGCGTACGGTGGGGCCGGCGGGTTGCGCGACGGCAGTCAGGCCTTCTGCGATGTCCCAGCCTCGTTCCGTGGCGGCCTGTTTCCAGATGAGCAACGGCGCGGTCCAGTATTGTACCGGCTGTGCGGTCGCGTCGCCGTGACGGATGCCGCCTTCCTCGAAGCTGAGCATGCCGGTGGGCAGCGGCGAGAACGAATTCGTCTCGGTGACGAGACCGGCCATGAAGAGCTTCATTTCATACCCTCGTGAACTAGAGCATTTCCGCTTTTCTCCGAATCGCGGAAATTCTCTATCTCTTTGTTCTGACGCAATTCCGGACGCAAAACCGCGGTGCACTTTTGCTGGAATTGCTCTAGTGCTGCGCGTTGCGGCGAAAGGGCCGCGGGATCGACGCCTTCGGCAGCGATGTCCTCGGGGATAGGGCGACCGGCGACGAGCGCCGCCGCGACGCGCGCCATCGCAGGAGCGGACTGGATGCCGTAGCCGCCCTGACCGGCAAGCCAGAAGAAACCGGGCGTGTCGGCGGCAAAGCCCGCGACCGGAACCTTGTCGG
>VFQN01004254.1_pt1 | contig 19143 bp, 28 predicted proteins | sample 3512371 | NCBI WGS metagenome assembly VFQN01 (sample SAMN10412370, study PRJNA504923) | tailings metagenome | isolation source: Replicate 2 from Balatoc abandoned mine | place: Philippines: Itogon, Benguet | collected 2017-08-28 | reverse complement strand
GGGGGGGAAAGGGGGTGTGGGGGGGGGCGGGGGGGGGGGGGGGGGGGGAAAGGGATGGGGGGGGGAGGGGGGGGGGGAAGGGGGGGGGGGGGGGGGGGGGGGGATCCAAGAGCGTTTGGGTGTGGAAATTAGGGCGTGAGGGTACCGTACGGCGTGCTGCTGCGGAAGGGTGCAAGTGCGAGAGGGTGGGGCCCTGCTGCTTGTGGTACCTTGAACAGTGCTTGAGAGGCTGCACCCGGGAGCTCTTGTTGCAGCATGCAACTACTACTTTTTCGATGCATGCGCATCACAGTTCTTGCACCTTTGCACGTACTGAGCTTGCTCACGCACACTGGCTCACATCTACAGCCACAGCCGATTCAGTGCGTGCTGCCGAGCACGCCATAAGGCAGCTACCTGATCACCAGCGACCACTCACAACCCCACCTTTCACATGTTGGTACATTTCTACCCACCGCGTACCACCCTCCCTTCCCGCTTTCGGCACGTTTTGCGTGCATGTCAGGTACCGTGTGTACTGGTCAAAACTACTGCACCACCAGAGCCGAGGGGCTCTGCGCACAACTTACTACTATGTCATGCGCTTGCCATGCCCACACGCTACGGTGCTCAGCCTGTGAAGCCCTTTACACGGACCGCTCATGCTCCTTCTGCCCCCGCCACAGGCAAGCTGGTGGACCCGGGCCGTGTGCGCAGCGAGGGCAGCGACCTGCCCCCTGGCCACAGCGGGCGGGGCGCCACCCTGGACAGCACGGCGGAGCAGGCGGACGCCTAGGCACGCGGCAGTGGGGGCGAACACGGCCCGGCTGCCGCCATGGAGTGTGTTTGTTGGATACGCGCGGACTGTAGGCTAGTTGCTCAAGGCGCAATGTGCTAGGTACGTACCGTTTGCAGCGCATGCATGCGTGTTGGCCAGATGTGCGGGGGTTGAGGGTTGCAGGAGGGGGACGAGGGCTGCCGTGCGGAGGGTGCGCCTGGCTCTGACCTGCCGCAGGGTTTGCTGCCCTGGTTTGCAAGGCACTCATCATGTGCCGACGTGCCGTTGGGAAAACAGTAAAATGCAACACTAGCATTAGTAAAGGTGTACTGTTAATTTTGAAGCCAGGCCTGGTTGAAGCCTCCTGGTTCGTGCCGTACGCGCAGTACCGGTACGCTGATGACGTGATAATGTATCAGAAGCTGGGTTGGACGGAATTTCCCTGGCTTTCGCCCTCCACTATGTGCTGAGCAAAGCAATCAGCCTTTGGGGCCTGGCCTAAGTACGATTCATCGAAGTGTGCCGTGGTCACTGTGGCAAAGCCTGCAGCTGCCTGCAGGTGACCGTAAGAAGTGATAGACAGGAAACGGAGTGCCACGCCTAGGATGTTACACAGCTGAGCTGAATGCTGACCGGAAGGGGTTACCGGGCAGGGAGGTGTGACCGGCCCCGTGGCCCCACCGCCAGATTCTCCCTCCCGTACTGCTGCACTACATCGCACTACACTCTTGGCGCCATGCGGCACATACAGAGGCATTACGGCGTCTTCTTCAGCCTATTCCTCCTGCTGCAATGAATACCTTTGCAAATGCCAAGACTCGCAACTGCCAACACCGTAGCTCGCTCGACGTGTGCGTGGCCGGCTGCTTTCTTCTCAGCACCATGTGGGGTTGCTTCCCGTATATTAACTAGCGCAGACACCCAAGAGTGAAGCCTATTATGACGAGCTAAGCTGGCCCGGGCTATGTACCGTCTCAAGGGTGTGAGGCTGCTACTCCTCACGGTGCTCAGCCTTCTGTCGAGGTTGGTCGAAAGCATAGAAGAAGCAAAGCTGCAGTTTCGCTGCTTTGCAATTGTGCTGTTTCTGACCGCACTGCCCCCAATCCCTGCTCTTTTACAGGGCGTGCCATTCATACGTTATAACAAATGGCTCGATATGCTTTGACTATCGCTCAGCAGAGGTAACACCCGGGCTGATAGCTTACTCGTGCCTTTCTCGACAGCATGGGGGACACAACACTCACGCTTCTCTCTCTCACACCGTCTCGTCCAGAACATCTCCACCATCATTGTTCTATGCGGCCTGCGTGCAAGTCGGGGTTCATACCAAACCTGCGCTCGGCACCAGACCATCAAGGCACTGGTGCCGGGCATCGATGAGCGTGTCAGCGCTGTCGAGTTGGCCTTCCCCCGCAACGAGACGGCACTATACGACGAGGCAATCTTGGAGGGGGTCGCCAACGTCTCCGATTGGGGCGGAGGGCTTGTGCAGCCAGACAACAAAACCATAGAGAACACGGCCGTCATTGGCAGGCAGGAGGCGGTGCTGTTCACGAGGGTGGGTTGGGTGCGCAGCTGTGCATGGTGGCGCTACAGGCCCGTGCTTGCCGCACAGCGTCTTGGAACTATCGTACCACATTCCCTCAACCTTATGGTTTAAGGCGTAGCCACGTGCCTGATTGCAGTCGTTTCGACCTCGCATTCGTTGCCCCCGTCAACCCCCCACACCTGTGACGCCCTCCCCTCGTCCCCCCTTCTCCCTCACCCTACCCACATCGCGTCCACAGCTCGCCCTGGACATAGACAACCAGGATATTGAGAACCTGAATGCAGCCCTCGAATACGCGCCCCCGCGCGACGTGAATCAGATCATGCCAGCTGACCTGCTGATCCCACCCCCCGGCAAGCCCAACGGCCAAACGCCCTCACCCCTGCTGCTCTACTACCGCCGCGACTGGTGGGCCTACGTCACCAACACGACGCTCGGGCCCCTCAAAGACACCGACCCGGCGCTCACGTCCCTGCCCCCCACCTGGGAGCTCTTTGCCGATGTGGTAACTCAGCTGCTGAACACGGACTTCAACGGCGACGGCCAGCCCGACCACGTGCTGTGTATTGACCTGCAGCCGGGCTGCAAGGCCTGGGCGGTGCTGGCGGCACTGTACGGCGCGGTGGCGCAGCCGGGCGGCACGCGGCAGGGCGCCTGGTTCGCGCGCGCGGACATGGCCCCGCGCGTGGCCTCCCCCGCAATGGCGCAGGCCATGGGGATCATGGCGCGACTGGCGGCGGCCAACGCGGCGCCCTGGACGCCGGGGGGCAACGCCACCAGCCGCAGCACCGTGCCGGTCACCCCGGAGGACTGGTGGGCGGAAGGGGAGCAGCTGCCGCCCAATATCACGCAGCCGGACGTGAACGGCACCTACCCGCCCTGCGCCGCCATCAACCCGCTCTTCCAGAAGGGCCGGTGCCTGTTCACCATTGACTGGGGCACCGCTATCCTGCGCGTCACGGACGACAACGCGGAACAGAGTGAGCACATGCACGGGGCAGGGCTGCTATGATCCGCACCCATGCGCACTGGGGCTGCCTTGCCACGGTTAATTTACAGAAGTGCATGGCCACGCCTGCGTGCTGCTGCTGCTGCTGCTGCTGCCGCTGTTAAGTTCTCCAACCATACCACCCTAACAGGGGGCCCTGTCAACGCCTGATGCCACTCCTCCCGCTCCCTTGTCACTGAAGACGGCCTCCCCCGGTGCCCGCTCACTCCCTCGCTCCCTCCGGCAGACGTGACCGACCACCTAGGCGTGGCGCTGCTCCCCGGCAGCTACGTGGTGCAGGCGCCCAACGCACAGCCGCCCTCCCCGCCGCCACCACCTCCCTACCCCGCCCAGCCGCCCGGCGCACCCAGCGCACCCAGCCCCCCCGCAGCCGCAACCATGCCCGCCCTCAACATGACACCGGTGCACACCGGCCTGCCCCCCGGCCTCATTTACTGCACACCCGCCCTCTGCCCACATGCGATCCCGTACCCCAAGGGGGCAGGAGACTGGCAAAGCATCCTGTACGGGCCAGCCGCAGCGCCGCCCAGCCCGCAAGCCCCGCCGCGGAGCCCGGGGGAGCAGGCTACCGAGGAGGGAGTGCCCTCTGCACCCCCGCCCTCCGCGCCCTCCGTGCCCCCGTCCCCCAGCGCCGTGGTCCGCCTCATCAACCGGGTGCCCCTGATTGCCGACACGGAGGACGTGTGGCTGGTGGAGAAGCTCTCGAATGTGTCGCTGTCCGCCTACATCTGGGGACAGGAGTTCTCCAGGTGGGGATCGAGGGAAGGCGCCGTGCTCTGCTTGATCAGGGTTTCAGGCCCTTACGCTTGATGGCTGCATTACAAACAACCCGCACGTGGCGTTACCGTAGCACGACCTCCCTCGGCTGACTTCCACCGCGTGTGCGTTGTCTGCCGTACTTCCGTACCTCCCACACAGGGCCGTGTCGTACCAGGTGTACAGCAAGTACTCGCTGCTGCTGAGCGTCCCAATGGACAACCTCACCATGCCAGGTGGGCGCTTAGCCACCAGCCAGGGATAGGTCCCGGGCGGCAGCGGGAAGCCCCCATGCGCTTACTGTGGATGCGGGCCCGTGGCTTTCTAGCCTCAACTACGGTAACACTTTTTTGGCGCCCTGCACGTATGATATGTCGTAGTGTAGGAGCAGCAGTAACCGGCGGACCAGTGCACTGACCCAGCGCTAACCCACCCGCCACCGCGCGGTGCTGTGTGCATGCAGGCGCGGCGAACAACGGCCGGCGGCGTCTCATGCAGCAGCAAAGCTATGGCGGGGTCAGCGCCGGGGGGCCCGGGGGCAGCAACAGCAACAACAACAGCAACAACCTGGCCAACGATGTGCTGACGCTGGTGGAGGCCACCATCATGCTGGACCTGACTGTGGACAACATCGAGACGGTTCTGTGGGTAAGCGGGCCGCCACGCAACGCTTGCCGCATTAGCCAACTGGGTAAGTAGAGCGATTGAGCTGGATGGACATGGTAAACCGTCTGTGGGCTACCTTCTGCGGGCCCAGCCTGGTTTCACACAACGACGCTACCATAACGACTTGTCCGTAAAACCTCCTCCCTCATTATCACTACCGTTGCCCCCGCCCCCGCTGCTTTTGTCGTAAGCGCAGGCGGTGCGCCTGAGCACAACCAGCTCCAACATCCTGCCGGACTTCGCACTGCCCTTCAGCGCGGCGTACAGGTGCGTAGACAGGTGCAACGCGTCTGAGCGAGCAATGACAGTGCTGCTAGGGGTCGTCCATGCATTGGGCGGTTGTGGAAGGCATACGTACCGTACTAGGGCTCATCTTGCACCAACGGTAGTCTGTCAGCATTGCCTGCTGGCGCCTGGTGCTGGTGCCCCTCTCTCCCAAGCGTTGCCATATCCTTGTTAACGTCAAACAGTACCCGTGCTCGTCATCTCATGGCCTCCTCCTATCCCCTTGCAGGAACGTGCTGGACTGGCTGGCTTTCCAGGCCGCCACGCAGCCCCCCGAGGCGTACCCTTCCCTCATGGCCAACGCGTCAGAGTCCTTTGCCAACATCACCAGAGGTGGGCGTGGGTTCCGGAGCCTGCTGTGCCTTCCCGCGTGGGAGACTGCGAAGAGGCTAGCGGCGTTGCGCACACCGCATGGTCCATCGGGTTGCACGGTGCAAGCGACACCAGGTTGTCGGTTTTCGTGCAGGCCGCGCCCACACGCAAGTAGCGCCTTGCGATCGCGTCCAGCACGTCGTACCTCAGCGAGCGCTTAGAAAGCTCTGAACATGCCTCAACTCTGCCCCTTGCCCCTTGCCTGCCCTGCCCGCAGCCTTCCCCTACCAGTACATCCAGCGCGCGCTGTACTGGAACTCCATCGGCCTCACCAACGAGCCGCAGCCGGAGCCGGCGCAGAAGGACGACTACCCGGACTGGCTGGCGGGGGTGATTGCCGCGTCGGTGGTGAGCCCTGGGGGCTGCGGGAACTTGTCGCGAAGGAGTGCCGGGGGTGTAGTACAGCGGCGTCGATGGTGAGCCCTGGGGGCTGCGGGAACTTGTCGCGAAGGAGTGCCGGGGGTGTATTACAGCGACGTCGGTGGTGAGCCCTGGGCGGCATGAGGACCACTGGGATCTGCAGGGTTGGAGGGCTAGGGAGTGCGAGGCATGCTTCCCCTACGCTGAACAGTGTCGGTGGTGAGCTCTCGTTGACATGGGGGAGCGGCGTCGGTGGTCAGCCCTCGGCGACGTAGAAACGAGGGGCCGAGGGGCGTGCAGCGCCGCTCTTGGGGTCACCTCAGCGACCCGCGCCTTGTGCTGGCCTATGGCCTAGCGGCGGCCTATCGTCAGCCTGTGACACGTGTCCCGCCGTGACTCGCTCGCAGACCGGCGCCGTGCTGCTGGTGGTGCTGGTGGTGGGTGGCTACGTGATGTGGCGCATGCGGCGCAACATGGCGGGGCGGCGGGGCGGGCTCAGCGAGCTGCGGCCGCCGGGTCCGTCGCCCTCAACCACGCTGGCGCTCACGGATGTGCAGGCGGGTGCAAGGGGGCCCGCGGGGGAGGGTATGATGGCACACTGCTGCCTGTACATCTTGCAATGATGGGCCCATCGCATCATGACCGGTGGGACGTGGCCAGGCCCTCGCCGCGTCTCCCTTGCGCGCCGCCTCAGCTCCCCTCCTGTCCCAGAAAGCCATGCTGTAACCTGACCCTTCCGCAGAACTCCACGCTGCTGTGGGAGATGCTGCCTGCCGGGGTGATGGACGAGTGCCTGCACACGCACCACCGGGTCATGCGGGAGGTGCGGAGGGGAGGGGGCGGGGCGGGCTGGAGGTGACTTGGCGACTGGGTGGCCGCTGCCTGTGTTGTCCGTAATAGATTGCGCAGTGTGAAGGCTGGTCAGTTGTGCAGCCTTGGCTCGAACCGGAAATGGATCCTCGCAGCTGCCGGTACTGCCGTCGTTGCCAGGCCATCGCGTCCTCGTGCGGCTACGAGGTGTTCACGGAGGGCGACGCCTTCTGCGTGGCGTTCCACGGGCCGGACGACGCGCTGGCCTTCGCGCTGGAGGTGCAGGTGGGGCTGGGGCCGTGGAAGTGCAGGTGGGAGCGGGTGGTGCTGAAATGGCGCCGAGACACGTTGTATAACGACGGACCGATCATGGCAACGTTGAGCAGGCTTTGGTGTTGCACGCGGAGCAAGCTGTGTTACAGGACGGCCACAAAAACGGCTCCTGCTGCTGCTGTTGCTGCTGCTGCTGCTGCTGCTTTCCCCAGGCCGGCCTGCTGTGCGCTCCGTGGCCGGAGGAGCTGCTGTCGCACCCCGACGGCTGCGAGGTGTGGGCGCGGCGCGTGCGGCCGCGGCCCTCCTCGCTGCACCCCACGCCGCACGGCACGCTGCTGCGGCAGGGCGCCGCGCTGGGGGCGGGGCTGGGAGGCAGCAGCAGGGCGCCGCGCAGCGAGGACGGCGACAGGTGCGGCTAAAGCAGGGTGTGTGAACCGGGCGGGTTCAGCCACAGTACTGGTCGCTCAAGGTGCCCCGTGACCCTTTGCGGGTTACACTCGTTATGTGCGTGTCATGAGTATCTAAAAAGCAGCCGACTGTCCTTGCATTGTTGGCCGCGCGCGAACCTGGCGTTACGCATGCCCCCATCCCACTGCGACACCCCGTCCCACCGTCCGCAGGGTCTCCGTATACTTTCTCTAGCCCGCCCTTGCAATGCGTTCCTCACCTTGTTTTCGCTCACCCAACTGTGTCCTGCTGCACAGGTCCTCCGCGCTCACGCTGGCAGACATGCCCCTGCTTCCAGTGGTGTACTCGGGGCAGGTGCCGGGGCCCCTGGGCCTGCACGCGCCCGACCGCGTGTCCACCGTCGCCCTGCACCACAAGGAGGCTGCCATGGCCCTGGCCCGCAGCGGCGGCATGGGCACTGGCGCTGGCACTCCCACCGGCACCACCACCACCCCCTCACGCTTCAACTCGCTCCCTGCCGTGCCGTCCACTGACGGGGCGGGCGCTGGCAAGGCCGCAGCCGCGGACCTGGCAGCAGCCGACAGCACCACCACCCAGGGCAATTCCGTGTACCTGACGCCCGCACAGAGCGGCTTCTCAGACCACCAGCTGCAGCAGCAGAAGCACCACCTGGGTCCGCCCAGCAGGGGTGCCAGCGTCACTGGGCCGCACCCGCACCCGGGCCCAGGCCCTAGCCCCCCGCAGCATGCTCCAGCCCACGCGCACATGGAGCAGGTGCCTGTGGCGTCGGAGGGGGCGGGGGAGGAGCGCAACTCGCACGAGTCGGCCTCCGCTGCTGATTGGCTGTTGGGGCTTCCAGGGGCTCTTCCTGCAGCTGCGGTTGCGGCTGGGGAGAGCGGTGCGCTGGCAGCGCCCGGGCGAGCAGCTCGTGCGCCTGCACCCGAGGTAAGGCATTTGGGGCCTTTCGTATTGCGCCTTTCATGCAGTGGCATTTAAATGTTGAGGCTTACTGGACGCAGCTTCTTTCCGGGATGCGGCGTTGCGTGCTACGTCAGGGGAGGGCGAGCATTCTGGTGAAGACCCAACAGCGCTTGAGGGAAGCACACACCCGGCCACGCTGTCGACGCAACACCCAATGTACCTGGCCATACTTGTGGCACGACACCCAGCTGAAAGTGCAAGGGCGATGGCTGCGTGTGGCCTCTCCGTGCGCGTGTGTTCCGCTCGCAGGCGGCCCGCCTGGGCCGGCTGCACAGCCGCGGGGAGGACTACCCCTCGGACGTGCCCCTGCCGGCCGGCCCCTGGGCGCCCAGCCCCACCCCGGAGACGCGCACCAGCCCCAACTGGAGCCCGGCACGGCCCGGGGCAGCGGGGGCGACCGCCGGGGCGATGCCCATCCCTGTCAACAAGACGGTGTCGCCCTTCGACCTGCAGAGGTGCGGGTGTGGACCGTGGAAAGGTCACCGGAAGGACACCTGGGCACCACTGAGCCTTGGATTGACCGCGAAGCTATCACCGGTGATAAGAAGTTCGCATACCAAATCGCCTCCTGCGGCTCACTGCTGCGCGTACGTCTGTCCCCCCGCAGGAAGCTGGCGCCCATCTCCCGGGACACCCCCGCCTCGCCGCCCATCCCCGCCTGGAACGCAGCGCACCCACCCGAGGCGGACCCCACCCCCTCGCCGCCCCTCTCACTCCCGCCTGCGCCCTCCCCTGCGCTCTCCACCCGGTCTGGAGCCGCCGCCGCCGCCGCCACGGTCGCCGACGCCGTAGGCAACAGCGTCCGCAGCCGCCCCTCCAGCAGCATCACCTCCGCTCCCTTTCCCTCGCCCAACACTATCCACAGCCCCGCAGGCCCTCCCCTTACAGCCCCCTCTGTGCCTTCCTCCGTGGCAGCACAACCGGCCGACTCGCCAGACCCCAGTCCCGGCCAGCCAGGGCTGCCCCTTCCGCCGCCCCACCGCCTGAGCACGGGGGCTGATGTGGACATGGTGCCCTTTGCCAGGCAAGGGGCTGAGGCGCCCGAGCGCAGCAGCAGCCGCACCGTTATGGCTGTGGCCACTCGCCGCCGCCTCAACGTGCAGGTGTTGGAGGAAGGCATAGCCGTTGGTGCATTGGGGCCAGGGGCCGGTGCAACTCCAAAGCCAGGGGCCGGCACAAGTCCGCCCGGGGCGGTCGCCTTGCCGGGCGACAAGGGTGCCGACGCGGGCAACCGGGTCAGCACCGCCATTGCGGATGCGGGGAGGCTGTGGCGGCGGGCGCGGGCGGCGGCTGCGGGGTTCCTGGCCGGGGAGGGGGAGGCGGAGGGGCAGGGTGAGGGGGAGGCGGAGGATGTGGGTGCCACCAGCGAGTGGCGAAACGTGATCACGTGGGACGCGGGGCCTACGCCGGCGCCCATAAGCGCGTCGCTCAACAGCTCCATGGCGCGGGGGGGCGGGGGGTCAGCGCGCATACCGGGGGGCCTGGAGTCGGGGGAGGAGCCGGACGGGGAGGGGGCAGAGGCGGACGGGAGCAGCAAGGGCCTGGAGCCTGGGGCTGTGCTGGTGCAGAGCTTGTCGGGCGTCAGGTCGGCGACGCGGGGGAGGGCTGGCAGCGTGCGCGTGCAGGGCGGGGGTGCGGGTGCGGGTGCGGGAGGCGCTGGGGGCGTGGGGAGCCGGTCTGCCAGCGCGTACGGCACGCACAAGTCGGTGGGCCGGTGGCTGGCGCACATTGTGGAGGATGTGGTTGGCGGCTCGGACGGCGGTGCGGTGGCGGCGCGGGCGGGGAGCGCCAGGAAGCCGGCCCACACGTCTTTTGGCCGCACGGTGGGTGGATGTGGAACCGCAAGCGCCGTGCGCACCCTGCCGGCCGCGTGATGTCCTTTCCAGCCATGGCTGCCTGCCAACTGGTTCTATTGCCTACCAGCGTTGCTCCAGCCTCGACTGCCACGTGTGCATTTGCGGAACCGAGCTTGCATTCTAGCCACTCCGTATCGCGCAGTGCTCCGGTCTCACACGGTGTCGCCCTGTGACTCTCTCTTGCCCCCTCGTCCGCGGCTTGGGCTTGCAGGGCACCATGGCCCGCCTGATGCACGCGGTGAAGGGCAGCATGCGGCTGCCGCTAAGCTACGGCCAGCCCGCCAGCCCCGACCGCGAGCGCCCCGCCGCCGCCGCCACCATGCGCCGCGCGACACGTGGTGGCAGCGCCACCCTGCCCGAGGACGTCCCATTCACGCGGCTGAACCGCATCACCTCCATGCACCCCGCCGCAGGGCAGCACGACGCAGCCGCCGGCGGGGTTGTTAGGGGCGGGGGCGGGATGGCGGTGGGCGGGGCTGCGCTGGAGTTGGCGCCGCAGCTGCCGGTCAAGTTGCTGGCATGTGCCTCGATAGCGCACAGGTACAACGAGACGCTGATGTACAGCGAGGCGCCGGCTAGCCCCACGACGCAGCTGCCTGGCCCGGCGCCGCCGCGGCGGCTGGGCACCACGGCGCGCCCCGCCGCCGGCGGCGGCGGCGCGCACAAGAGCAGCCGGTGGAGCTTCTGGGGCGGCGTCGGCGGCGGCAGCTCCGCCGACGGCACCAGCCCGAACGCGCAGCAGCAGCAGAACCACCACCAACAACAACACCAACAGCAGCATCCCGGCCGACCCACTCGACTCTCGCTGTCCGTCGGCGGCGGCTCCGCCACCACCTCCGCCGGCTCCCCGACGACCGCACAGCACCACCGGGCCAGCAGCCCCACCGGCTTGATGGCCTTTTTCTCCGCCTCGGGCCGCGCCCAGCAGGCCGGCTCGGCCACCAGCAGCGGCGGCGGCGGCTCCGGTCGCCTGCGCATGTCCCTACCTCGCTTGGTCTCCCGCTTCAACCGCAGCAGCCGGCCCCGCCCGGCCTCGGGCGACGGCAACGGCGACGCCGCGAGCGGCTCGCCTGGTGACGGCACCGCGCATCAGCAGCTGATGCTCACCCCGCTGGTGGGCACCAAGAGCAACGGGCACGCGAACCACGCTCCGCCCGCCCCCTCCCACCACCCAGAGCACACCGACAAACCCGGCACAACCGCGCAACCGCCTACACCACCCCCTCTCCCGCTGCCGCCCGTTACCTACCCCGCTCCCGCGCCCGCCCTGCCGCCGCACCTGCTCCCCGCCCACTCCGCCGCCTTCCCCACCTACAGCAGCAGCAGCCTGCACGTTGCCTTCGCACCCTCGGGCCACGCCAGCGCCAGCCTGCCGATCGGTTTCGGAGCCAGCAGCAGGCTGGCCGCTGGCGGGGGCTCCCCTGGCGCCTCCCGCCTGGGCCTGGCGTCCTTTGCCGTGGCCAGCAGCGTCAAGGGAGCCCTCAGCCGCCTGGGAGGCCACATGCCCTCCGGCAACCACGCTATCGCCGGGGGCGGGAGCGAGGAGGGCGCCTGCTTTGACGAGTTCTACCGTGACATTAATACCCTGACCGCCCGCATGGTCGTGGCGGGCGCAGCAGCAGCTGCTGCTGCTGCAGCCGCCTACCCCAACTCCAACCCGAACTCCAGTTTCAACCCTTCGGTCCATGCCGGGGACCGCTCCGTACACGGCCACAGCGTCGCGGGCTCCAGGACTGTAGACACTCCCGGCTGGAACCATGCGCACGCGGAGCAGCAGCAGCACCAGCAGCAGCACCCGCTGCTGCTGCTGCAGAAGCAGCGGTCCGGGCCGGGGGTGCCCGGACCACGCAGCGGCTCCGACGGCGGCGGCGGCGGCGACGGCGGGTCCAGTCCCTCCGTGTCGTGGACGCTCTCGTCCATCCTCCGCATGCTGTTCGTGCAGATGGACCCCGAGGAGGCACACATCTACATGGAGCAGCAGGAGCAGCAGCAGCGGAACACGACAGCCGGCGGGCAGGCCGGGGCAGGGGCAGGCGGCGGGGGCCCGCGGGCCGGCTCCGACGGCGCCGTGTGGGGCGGCGGGGTGGTGTCAGGCATGTTGGGGCGCATGGCCACCTCGTTGCAGTCCAGCGGGGGAGGCGGAGGGGCAGGGGCAGGGGCGGGGGGAGGGGGAGGGGGAGGCAGCGTGGGGCGCTCCGAGGACGGGGAGGTGGAGCTGGCGCTGCGGGGGCTGAGGGTGCGCGTGGGGCTGCACAGCGGAGCGAGGGACAGCGAGGTGAGGATGGGGGGTGGGGGTGGGGGGCTGCTGGTGCCGGGACGGGCGCGGAAAGGGCGGGTTGATAAGAGGTAACTCGGGTGCGCGGGAACGTAGTTTGCAAAGCTGAGGTGCACCTCTGAGTGAGGCGCTGCTGGTTCTCGTGACCAGGTCACCACGCATGGCGCAACCGTGCCTGCCCTACCCTTCCCCCCACAGGTGCACATCCACCTGCAGGACGGCATCGCCGCCGCCTCCTACACAGGGGACTTTCTGGCGGTGGCCAAGGAGGTCAGCGACGCAGCGCTGGTGAGTGTGGGCGGAGGATGGGGCCGGCGGTTGGTACAGCTGGTGGGCGGGGGGATGGCACGGCGGGCCATCACTCGGAGTGAGGGTGTGCGCTGGAACTGCGGGAACATTTAACCCTGCCTTGGTGTGTATGGCAAACTGAGTGATCCAGACCACCCCGCCTCACCCTCCCCCGCTGGGTTGTACCCCCCGAGCGGCGTGGTGGGGCTGCTACATCAAGACCTACCACCCAAAAGTCACACCTCCTGAAGCCCTGCCCGCCAACATGTCCCCTCGTCCCATCTGCCCGCAGGGCGGCGTGGTGGTGCTGTCCGGCGCCGCCTTCCGCGCCTACCAGCAGCAGCTGCGGCTGTCGGCCCGCGACCTGGAGGTCATGCTGCTGCACCTGGGGGAGCACGTCATCAAGCCGCCCAGCCTGCCGGGTAAGCAGGAGGTTTACCCGTTGTGTCTTTTGAACTTCCTGAAGAAGCCGGGAAGGCGTCCACCGCACTTCCATCTGACAGCACCGCAGGAGCTTGTCGGTGGGGCCATGGGATGGGCGGGAATGCTTCCCTTGGCATGCGGGCAACACACGGCACTGCCACGAGCAGCATGCAGCCGGGAGGACATGCTAGCAGCGACCTGGGGGGGGAGCACGTCATCAACGCGCCCAGCCTGCCGGGTGGGGCCATGGGGAGGACGGGGGTACCTCCCTTAGCATCAGGACAGAGGCCTCTCGCAGGTCAAGTGCGAGAGCTCCGCATTGGTTGAAAAGACACTGCCGTGAGCAGCATGCAGCCCCAAGAGCAGGTCCAACGCGACATGTAGTCTGTGCATGCATCCCCCAGCCACCAATGGCAACAACGCTACTAACACCTTGGTAACCCGTCCGTGCATTCGTGCAGAGGCCGCCAGCCGCGCCCCGGACCACGGCGCCGTGCCCCCGGCCCCCTCCTCCCCCGGCCGCGAGCTGTACGGCGCTGTCTTCGCGCCGCTCATGTCCCGCCTGGCGCTGCTGCCCGCCCCCGTGCGCACGCACCGCGAGGTGGTGCCCGGCTGCCTGGCCGCCCCCGCGGGCCTGGTGGCGCCCGTCTTCTGCAACGTCATGGGCCTGGAGACGCTGCTGGCGTGGGAGGCGGTGGTTAATGACAGGTACCTGCGCGCGCAGGCGGCGGCGGCGGCGGCCGCCGCCGCCGCCGGCGTGGGCAGCGTCAAGCTCCTCGGCGGCGGCGTGGAGTCGTCGGCGGGGGTGCCGCCGGCGGCGGCGGCCAACGGCACCAGGGTCGGCAGCGGCGGGGCGGTGGTGGGCAAGCGGGGCAGCAGCATGGACGTCGGCGGGGTGAACGTGGTGCGTGCGGCGCTGGAGCTGTTCTGTGACATGGCGCAGGAGGCGGCGGCGCGTCACGGGGGCTACGTGGTGGCTGCGTCCGCGGACGGCGGGCACTGGGTGCTGGTGTTCGGGTGTGCGGCTGCGGCTGTGGAGTGGGGGCTGGACATGCTGGGCGCCATGCTGCGGGCGGCGTGGCCGGAGGGGCTGCTGGAGCACGAGCTGGCGGAGGAGGTGTGGGAAGGTGGGTGGGACGGAGGGGGAGGGGGCGCGGGGAGGGAGGGACCCGGCGTATGAGTCGCAAGAGAGCAGGGAAATGCGTTGTGCTGGTGCAGTCTAATCAGCATGTCGGCCCAGCTGGAGTGTCCCGCACCTGCTCACACAAGAGCCGCGAATGTCTGCGTCGCTGTGCAGGCTCCATGCTGGTGAAGCGCGGGCTGCGGCTGTGCATCGGCATCGACTACGGCCAGGCCAACGTGCGTCTGGTTCCCCGCACTGGGCGGCTGGACTACGTGGGCAAGGCCATGAACAGGGCGGCGCGCATCGCGGCAAAGGCAAAGGCGGCCACGGTGAGGGCTGAGGGCAGAGAGTGCCACAGGGCCGGGTGGGGATGGAGGTTGATGTTGACGGCGATTGCTCGGGCCGGCAGGACAGAGCCATGAACCCTGATCGTGGTGCGGCGTTTGGCCTTTTTGCCCCCGGGGGTACCTGTCGGTACCTGTCGCGTGTGTTTCTGCACTGCTCCTGAACCTTTTCATCCCGCTCAGACCCGAGCGCCCGTCCCCGTCTTGCCATGCCAGCGCTCGTGTGCGCTGCACTTTTCCTGGCACCCGTGCGCCGCTTGACCCCAACGTGCGGCGCCGCTACCGGCACGGCCCCTGCGCCGTAGCCACACCACATTGTTGTCCTTCACGCCTGAACGCCTAATACCGTCTTGCCGTACCGGCACGGCCCCTGCGCCCGTGTGCCCCGCCGCAGGTGTACGCCAGCGGTGCTGCATACCTGCACATACCACGTACCTGCACATACCGTGTGCGTTAGGTGCTACCTCGCATACGTCATCTCAGTTCAGACACAGTCCTGTCTTGCCTGTGCGCTGGGCGTTGTACGACGTAGGGTATCGGTGACCCGCACCCGGCCATATACGGTCACACGGCCAGATACGGTCATCATTTTGTCGTCTTGACTCCGTCCTGGCGTACCGGTACGGTCGTGCCGCCGCAGGTGTACGCCAGCGGTGCTGCGTGGGCTGCTGCGCGGCCCTCCCTGGAGCAGCACGTGGCGGCCACGGCCCTGGGCACCATGGCGCTCAAGGGCGTGCGCGAGCGCATGGAGCTGTGGGCGCTAAGACACGTGCGGCAGCTGCAGCCGGGGCAGCAGCAGGAACAGCAGCAGGAGTAGCCGTAACAGGGGCGGTGCTAGGGGCAACACCTGCAGTAGCGGTGAACAGCAGCAGAAAGATCGATAGGCGTGGGGGCAACGGCAGGGCACACGGGTTGTGGTGGCGAGGCGCCCTGGTGGTTGGTGGACGGCGTGGGGGCAGCGGTTCGCGATTCGCGAGGTGTATGGTAGGGCGGGGTTGGGAGAAGTGTGGAGGCGTGAGCTGTTTTCTGGGCTGGGGTCAGAGCGCAGTGCCTCAAAAGAATGGTGATTTATTGCAGATGCTCGAGGATTGCTGTTAGTCGTGAGACGTGGCGGTCCCATCGGTTGGGAAAGGTCTGCGGCGCCTGATGACATACTGCATGTATGCTTGGTGGACTAGCCAGTGCCTCAGTAGTGTCAAGACCAGGTCTTCTGAAGTGGTGGCACTTGCCGCCGGACGCATGGAGGCCACGTACGTTGTTTTGGACCCTGGCTGTGTGTACGAACAGATACCGGTACGCACGTTTGCAGCTTGCTTGTCCTTTCCTGTCATCAGCATCCTGTCTTAGCATCGTGTCTTAGTAGTGGTCATTGCATTTCTTGTTGGGTAGCAGGGGGTCCCCTGTCCGGCAGAGAACTGCTGAGATCTGTGCTTATCGGCCAAGGCAATCTCCTAGCAGCTATGTCCCGTCATTCTGTCAGTCCTGTCCCGGTTTTCGTCAAACATGCAACGCTCGTAATTTTGCATCACTGGACAACTGTGGAAAACCGTCGCGCCGTGCCATACGCCCGAGCTGCGGGCAGGGGCTGGCTGCAAAGCGAGCTGCGGTCGAAGGATCGTTAAGCGACGTCGCTATGGACGCTTGGCTGCCACAAGCCAGTTATCCCTATGGTAGCTTTTCTGACACCTCTAGCTTCAAATCCCGGTGGAGGACGTACCGTAGTGTAACATCAAACTGGTGTAGGTAATGGCTTCAGATGTTCCAGGATATCCGGTATGGACTTTCATAATGTACTGGAGCAGCACTCGAGTACAGCCTCATGTCAGGCAGGGTCAGTCGCGCATGGGGCACTAGCCTGCCCTGTCACACCTCCCATTGTGGGCCGGCTCCCAATGCACACTGCAAGTGCTACACAGAGCGGGTTGGCCTGGTGCTAAAGCCTCGTGCCAGCACGAGCTCCCCTGGTCGTTACTGGTCCTTCTTGCCCGAAAACCGACCAGCCAACTCTCTGCACATTCCAGTCCTGCTGCCCCCACCGCCCGAAGTCACACACCTACGGCGCACGCCCCCTCCCCACCACGGCATGCCGTACTTCACACAGCTATCACTTCGCCTGCAACCGGCCTCCAGCGCACTCTCCACGTGTGCGACGCACCCGGGGCAAACGCCCGTTGGATGCACAACGTGGCACGCTGCGACTGGCAGCGGGCCCGACAAACCCAACGCCTTTCAATAGGAGTCCTAAACCGGGCATCCCCTGTTGCCAACCACCGGATGACACCTCGCCCGCCCTGTCCGACGCTCCAACCCAGCCGTACGGCTGTACGACTATGGTACTACAACAGCACAACTCGATGTACATTAGAACGCAGGCGCGCGCTGCGGCATGCCCGGGCGCTGTCCCCGTAGCAACCTTGCTCCACTCCGTGTTGCTCCAATGAATCCTTCCCACAAGCTTACGGCGCGGCAGTCGCGGCGCTCACATGCGCTTGCGCATCATGTCTGCGGTAATGGGACAGGATTGAGGGACGAGGGGGGCGTCGGTGAGTGACCTGAGTTGGTGGTCAGCTGGTCACTACATGTGCCTAGGTCTTACAACAGCCCTGAAACAATGCCATCAATGGTTACATGGCCTTGACATGTGGTATACCCTGCATCTACCAGGTGCACCCGCAGGGGCTGGAGTCTGCATCTGCACCCCTCTTCCCGCCCCTTCCCCCCTCGCGCCCCAGCCGCCCTACCCTCCATGCCGCCCTCCATCTTCTCGGCGTCCAGGCCAGTCTCCGCCGTGCGGCTGCGGCCAGTCGGAAATAAAGGCAGGGGAGGTGTGTTGATGATGAGCACAAGGGGAGGGTGCGGGTTCAGGAACTGCACTGCTGGCGTGGCAGCGCTCTGGGTCTCCGTGGTGTCGAACAGCCAACGCCTCCATGAATTCGGATCTCCGCGCTGTGCCCCACGTGCCACGTGCCAAACAGCCAGCGCCTTCCGGCCTTCCCCCCAAGGCATTGTCACGAGAGACCCCCTGAGTGGGTGCTCGGGGGACCCACAGGGCGCACCCCCAGCTGGTATTTCGGCACGGCATACGCTTGCGGTTGGGATCGTGGCGATCATAGCCTACACCCCGCCTCCCATCCTGCCCATCCCTGACCATAACCCTACATGCTGCTCGCTCGCTGCTCCCCCAAGGTGCCCCAGGCCCGCCATCCGCCAACCCCCGGCCCCGCCAACCCCTCCCTTACTCCGGCCCCCACTCTCAGCCACGTGCGGATGACCTCCGCCACGGGGTTCACAAAGATCTCATGTGTATTAGCACTGTGCCTGAGCCCCCTCCCTTGCCTTGCCCCCCATTTCCCGTGAGCACCCACATGCGGATGACCTCCGCCACGGGGTGCACAAAGATCTTGCCGTCGCCGATCTCTCCTGTGAAGGCAGACGCCGCAATCAGCCGCACCACCGCATCAACCTGGCTCCTGCAAAATGCCAGGGGAGAATTGCGAGTACGGGAGGGGCCAGGTGGAGGGGGGATGGGGTCTTCGGGACCAGAGATGGCCCCTGCGACATGTGGTGGGATAGGAGGTTTGGCGGCTGGGGTTTGGCGGCTTAGGTGTGGGCCGTAGCTGTTGACATGCATCGGCGTTGGCAAGTTAAGTACCAAATCCGATACGCTAGTAGGGCTCCAGTTCTACATGCTGCATAAACTGCCCCTAGGTAGCATGCGTGCGTGGTCCGGAGGGTGGAATGGCAAACTACAGGCATGCGGGGCTGGGTGGACGCGCGGCTGGGTCGGGTGCGTTGGTGTAGGCAGCTTGGTACCATTGGGGGCTTACCTTGACACCACGATGTCCAGCTTCTCCTTGTCCACAAGGTTGGTCAGCCCGAACTCGGTGCCCCCGTAGCGCTCGCGGGAGCCGCCCTGCACGCCCACGCCCTTGACGGGCGTGTTGGTCAGGCCGCGAATGCCGTACTTGGACAGGGTGTCGACCACGAAGGGCAGCCGCCACGGCCGGAAGATGGCCTGGGGGAGGGGCGGGTGTTGCGATGAGGAAGGATGCGAACTGAAGAGTATGATAATTGTGCCCATGCCTTACCGAGTGGCGCATGCACTCATAAGGGGACGGCCGGGGATTGGGCTATCCGACAGGAGGGCAGGGGTTTGACGGTAAGGAGAAGGCGAACGTCTGTAGGTAGGTCGACATAATCAGTGATGAGACGTCAAGCACTAACGCGATACTAGCACAGGCGCAGCAAACAAAGCGGCAAAGCGGGTTGATCTGAGGACACGTGGTGCCTGGGTATGCGCCCAGCCGTGTGAGACACGGTGCGCTCACAAGGCCACCGGGATATGGTGGAGGCTTGGCACAGGTTTGTGTCCCCCCACCTAGACTTGCGACCGTATGTTCGTTGACCCTCGCCCCACTCGCCCCCGGCCCACCTCCACACGGAAGAACTTGACTGTGGGGAAGGCTGACAGGTCGCACTGGATGGACTCCAGCTCGGCGTAGGTGGCGCGCTTGGGTGCGGGGGAGGAGCCGTTCTCGTCGCCTGGGGGCCAAGGAGTGGGAGTGGGAGTGGGAGTGGGAGTGGGAGTGGGAGTGGGAGTGGGAGTGG
>VFQN01004252.1_pt1 | contig 19146 bp, 21 predicted proteins | sample 3512371 | NCBI WGS metagenome assembly VFQN01 (sample SAMN10412370, study PRJNA504923) | tailings metagenome | isolation source: Replicate 2 from Balatoc abandoned mine | place: Philippines: Itogon, Benguet | collected 2017-08-28 | reverse complement strand
CTCCCCCACCGCAGCCCCCAGCCCACCACCCGCTGCCCCGCGTGCATCCGCGGCCGCCACCAACCCCTCCAGCCACTCCGCCGGCGGCCTCCAGTCCAGCACCGCAACATCCCACATCACCGCCGCCAGCTCCGCCGCTCCGAACGCCGCCAGCTGCGGGCCCGACGCCCGCACGAACGCCGCCGCCCACGCTGCCGGCGGCGCTACGTCCAACAGCACCAGCGACCGCAGCAGCGCCGCCAGCTGCCGCGGCGTCAGCACGCCTGCCGCCGTCGCCGCTGCCCCCGGCAACTGCCCAACAAGCGCCGTATCGGTGGCCTCCAGCCGCCGCCGCGACTCCCGCAGTAGCGCCACCTTCCACAGCGCCAGGCTGCGCCCTGGCGGCGGTGCCGGCTGCGCCGCAGCTGCCGGCGGTGCCGCCGTCAGGTCGTTGAAGCCCAGCGCCGCCACCGCCGCCGCCATGGCCACCAGCTGCTCGTGCGTCAGCAGCGACAGCCGTGTAACGGCGGCGGACAGCAGCGGCTCCAGCAGCGCCGCCCGCCGCCGCCGGGCTGCGTCGCCGCCGCTGACGGCACCCGCCAGTGCGAGGCGGGCCGCCACGCCGCGCCGCGGCCGCTTCTGCGCCAACTTCTGCGCACTCCCGTCAGGCTGAGGCGGGCCGCCACCGTTCTCAGAACCTGCTGCAGCGCGCCTGGACCTCGAGGCGGTGGGAGCAACGGGAGGTAGCGGTGGCGGTGGGGGCAGCGGCACAGCGCCAGCGGCCCTGCCCGCTGCACCCGTGCCCGCGGCCGGCCGCGGCGGCAGGCGCTGCAGGTGCGCCAGGGCGGCCAGGGCGTCCGCCAGGTCTCCGGGGGCCAGCACGTCACGCTTGGACGCCAGCGTGCCTGCGAAAGGATGTGATAGGTGTGACACAGTAACGTACCGGTAGGTAAAAGAGCCCAACTGTACGCCCCAAACTGTGTCGCGCCTTGCCCTTCAAACGTGGAACAGTATGCTTCCGCATGGCAGGGTCATATTTCCCGAGCACTGACCACGTACCAGGGCGCTCTCAACGTACATCTGCCGAACCTTGCTTGCAACCTGCGTCCTTCCCTCCTGATAACCCCCACGCCCATTCCCAGCACTCGTCCCTACAGAGCTTCCCTCCTTACACATGCGTCCTGCCTGCTAGACCATTGAACTGGAGTCCGTGCCCTCACTCCCTCCTGCTCCCGACCCTGCCTCGGGCCGCACGCCCTTCCCCGTCAGCCCCCAGCCCCCACCTACCGCACGCCGCATCCAGCCAGGCATCATCGGGCCGCACCCCCGCCGCCGCCACTGCCGTCAGCAGCCGCGCCACGCCCGCCGCTGTGAACCGCGGCAGCTTCTCCGCGCACTGCGCAAGGTACGCATCCAGCCACCGGCCCGCCAGCTGCTCCGCCTCCGCCTCCCTCCTGGCCGCCTCATCCTCCTGTGCCCCCCGGGACGCTCCTCTCTTCCCTCTCCCCTTGCCCCGCTCCTTTGCTGCCTCCACTTTGTCCGCCGCTGCCGCCGCTACCGCAGGCCCAGGCCCAGCTGTCAGCTGCCGCCACCCCCGCGCGAAGACGCTGTGGCCCCTACGTGTACTACTGCCGCCGCTGCTGCTGCTGCTGCTGCCACCGGTACCAAAGCTGGTTCCAGCCGCCCCGCCCATGGCCCCCGGCACCCCCAACACCTCCTCCAGCAACCCCAGCCCCGGAGCCTCCCACACGCCTACCCCCAACGCCCTCTGCGGTATCACCGCCGCCTCAACATCGGCACCAGGGGCCCCTGACCCCGCCTGCCCCTGCACCCCGGCCCCCACTCCGCCACCATGAACCCCACCGCCCCTCTCCAGGGCCACCAGGGACAGCAGCAGCTCCGGGAGGTCCCTGGGGGAGAACTGCGGCAGCAGCGGCAGGCTGGCGGCCAGGCACGCGGCGCGCCATGGGGCGGCCAGGGCGGGGTGGGGGCGCAGCAACGGCAGCAGGGCCACCACGGGGCTGAGGTCTGCGGGCTTGAGGGAGGTCAGCTGGGACTGCGTCACCTGAGGGGGAGGTGGTGGCAAAAGGGGATTCAGGAGTCTGTAGGGCAGCGGGGAGGTGCGGTATGGACAATGCCGGGATCGCCACGTGCGCAACCTTCGACAAGCCGGCTGCTTCACGTGCTGGCTCGACACCTGTCGTACCCAAGCTTCCCGCTTTTCCCCGCTTGTATCAAAGCTTCAGATGCAAAAACGCGCGTCAGCTTTGCTCTGCAGTGCCCCGGGCCACCAGCCGGCTTCCGTCCTGTTCCACTCACCAATGCTGCGCCCCATGCCCATTCCAGCGGCCATTCACTCTCCTGCACCTGCTCCCATGCTGGTCTCCTTCATCCTCCCAATACGCGGCTTGTCATGCGCGTCATACCTCGTAACCAACCCCCAAGCGCACCACCACCGACCACCCATGCGCCCAACCCCTACTCACCAGCACGTACTCCCTGCCCCACTCCTCCGGCACCGGCCACCCCAGGCGAGCCAGCGGCCACGCCAGCCCCGCCACCTGGTGCGGCTGCATGCGCCGCAGCCGCCCGCCAGCAGCAGCCAGCAGCAGCTGCCGGCAGCGCGCTCCCGGCTGGAAGTTAATCTCAGCCGCGGACCGCAGCACTCGCACCACATCCTCGCACCCCAGCGCCTGCTGCGAGCCCTGCTGCCCCTGCGCCTGCCCCTCGCCCTGCAGCTGGTGGTTGCTACCAGTACTCTCATGCGAGTCGCAGTCGTCTCTCGAGCCGTCACACTCCCCTGGCCCTTCGTCCGAGGAGGAGGACGAGGGCGACGACGCTCCACTGTACGGCAGCTCTAGGCACGTGCACAGCGCCTCCTCGTACAGCGCCAGCCAGGGGCTGGTGGGCCGTACGCCCAGCCGTACCAGAGCCCACAGCAGCTGGGCCAGCTGCTTGCCGCCCAACTGCACGAGGCCCAGCTGCAGGTCGCTCATGGCCGCCCCCAGCCACGCCTCGCTGGGCCGCACGTTGAACTCCGCCAGCGTGAAGACACATTCCGCCAGCTCCTGGCTGGTCAAACGGGTAAACGCTGGAGCTGAGGAGCTCCCGGGGCTGCCGGAAGCTGCAGTAGGAGCTGCGGGAGCTGCGGATGTTGTGGGCTGCGAGGAGGGGGCGGGGGGTGAGGGGGTGTTGGAGGTGGTGGGAGGGGGTCGCTTGGCGAGGGATTCGGCGAGCTGTCGGAGGACTTCCACGTTGGCGCTCCGCATGCCTTGCATGCTGATGATGATGGCTGCAGTCTGCCGGGGTGTGAGCGAGGAGCTGAGGGGGCTGAGCAGCGCGTACGCGCAGCGCAGGGCGTCCGACAGCAGAACGGCGTCAAGATGCTGCTGAGGGCTGTGCCGCCAGTGCTTAGCAAGGGTCTGGAACGCTGCTGTTACGTCGCGAGGTTGAGCTAGCAGCGTTGGTTGGGCGCTCGCGTCCGGACCTTCGCGAGCGGCTGCATGCTCGATTAGGAGTCGGTGCAAGGACGCCAGGTCTGAGCATGCAGTTATCTTGGATGCAAATGTTGGTTTTGTTTGCGGCGGTGGCGCAATGTGCTGTGGCCCAGAGCTGGCTTGCACGTTGGTGGCTGCGATGGGCCGCAGCCGGGCGCAGCGCACGGTTGGGCAAGTTGCCTCTCTCCCTAATGCATTCCTTCGTGTTTGAAGCCGCAAATCCCGTCGGGTAAAGAGCAACATGGCTGTGTTGCGTGACCCAAGCCCTGACAATTGAACTCGAACCGCCTGCGCGCTTGCAGGCTAGCAGGAGTTCTGCTGAAGCAATATGTTCTGCTGTCGCGTAGAGTTTGGGGACCTGGCTAGTTTACCACCGAGGGCGCCTTCCAGCCTCGGAGCATGCAATCGGCAGCAGCACGTGTCACATGCGCCAGCCGACAGTGGGCGCCCTGCCTACGGCAGCCAGCACGCAGCAAAGCTATCTACGCAGCCACTACCCTGCAAAACTACCTTGGGCCTCGTACCTGCCTGGCAGGTAATGGTTCACCCATAGCAAGGAGTGCTGGTCCAGCCTGTCCAGCTGCTAACCCAGAGCGACACACTGCTACCGCACTCGTCGCCGCCTGCGGTCTTGATTGACACACCCGACGAGCGTGTACGACGAGCCTGACCACAAGCAAGACCCCTGCTCACAAGTCCTTCGCGTCATGCTCGCCGGTCAGCCGTGCACTGTCCGTCCCGCCCCACTGCCTGCCCGGTGGCCTGGTGCCTACCCTCGCCCGCCGCACCGCCGGCACACACCACCGCATCCATCTCACCCTGCACCTGCCGTACTCCTGCCCCGCGCCTTCTACGCACCTAGCTCCTTGCCCCCCGCCAAATCACGTAAGTCCCACCCCAGCCGCTCCCACCACCCACAGTGTCCGCCCCTCTCTCTCCCCTGTCACCCTACCCCACGCTCCTCTAACACCCTATCTCTACTCCTGGTGCTCGTGCTCCGGCCCGAACTCGTCCCGCGCCCTCCGCACGTAGGCCGCGTCCAGCAGGCATATGAGCGCCCCGCCCAGCACCACGGGCACCGCCAGGAAGGACAGCACGATGGCGGTGTCCGACATGCCCTTCTGGTGCCGCAGCAGCCGGTACAGCCGCATGCCCAGAGCGGGGATGCTGCGGGTCAGGGTGGGCCGACACAGGGAGGGGGTGCAAGGCACTCAGCATGGCAGGCCTCGGGTGCGCCGACGGGTGCGGTGGGAGGCAGGACACACACTACGAACGGTTTCTGTCAAGACACGGCGTGTAGTTCGACCAGCCTCCACACCGAGTCGCACAGCTTGTGTACGTGCCGGCATGCAGCTGCCAGCAGTTGGGCCTGGGCCCTGCAGCGTCAGCCCGATGGTGCGTTCGGCGGCTTCGGCCCTTCCCCCCTGCCACGCCGTGGCTCACCCCTGCCCCCACCCGTGCAGCTTCCCTAGCGCCCGCCCCACGAGGCTGTTGGGCGCCTTCCAGAACTGCAGCGCCTTGTCGGACTTGTAGCCGCTGACGGCGTAGGATCGGAACTGCGAACAGGAGGAGAGCAAGGGGACAACGCACCAGGGGTCAGGGATACGGCCTGCGAACGCTGCCAGTGGGTGTGAATTGCTTCCACAACACGCCCAGCGGAACGGTTTACCCCGTCTAAAACAAAGCCATGCCAGCGGCACAGTGCGCTGAGCGCGGCGGTGGCTGTGCGCGTCACACCTTGAGCGCCAGCTAGGTTGCACCGTAGCCCAAGAAGGGACTCTCGAGTCGGGCTAAACCTACCGTAGTAGCCCGCCCGCTCACGTCCCCTATCGCCTCTGCCACTGCGCTGGTTGGGCAGGCGCTAGGCCATCCCCACCGGCAGTCCGACAAAAGCTAGCTTTACTGTTGCCGCGAAGTTCCTCACCACTGCCTCCCGTAGGAGTCTGGGCCGTGTCTCAGCCCTCGCCGCCACCTAACACCGGTCCCCAGTCCTCCATGCCGTACCCACCACCTCCCCATCCCACGCCCTGCCACTCCCTGCTACTCGCCCCTCCCAACAGTGGGCTTCCTTCACAGTCCCTTCCCCTTTTGCTCACGGATGCCACGTTGCGCGCCCCCGAGTACACGTAGGTGTTGCCGTCCCGCAGGAGGAAGATGGTGGGGAAGGCCGTCACGCGGAAGCGGGCCATCAGCGCCTTCTCCACAGTGCCGTCAATCTGTGTCGGGGCAAATTGGGGCAGCAAGCCCGTTTGAAGCCAGAGGCCTGCATCCCACCAGAGCGTACTTTGCGGGCGGTAGCGGGTTGGGCGTTCGAGCTATACGTGCAAGTTGCCATGGGGGTGCCATGCAAGGAACAGCGGGCACCATGTGGCCCCTTGGATGGGCGCCAGCTCGCCCCGGTACTGCGCCCAAGGACTGTTAGTGTGGCGCTGGCACCAGGGCTGGAGCCATGGACCCATCCCCGGCCCCGTCCATATGGCTGCATAGGGCCCTACCTTCCCTACGCGCACACCGTCCTCCTTTGCCTCGTTGGCGAACACCTCCCACAAGGGCTCCATTTGCCGGCAGTGCGAGCACCTGCACACACCGGTGGCATCTCAGTGGTGCTGGTGTTGCACTGGTACGTGCTCGTAATGCGGCATAGGGGTGCAGACTGGAAGTAGGGGATGCCCCTAGCAGGGCTGGCGGATTCGCTGCTCGTGTAGCCTGTGGCAGCGGCGGGCAGGCGACGCCCAGCTGTGCTGCCAAGGTGGTGTGCCCCGTCACCGCTTACCATGGTGCGTAGACCTTTATCATCCACACTCCTGACGCTGTCTCTTTGTCGAAGTTTTCGTCCGTTAGTCTAACTACAGACCCTTTGTTTGCCGCGACGACCCCCAAGCTGGCTAGTAGCAGCACTAAGCATCTAAGAGAGGCCATATTAAATGGAATGATGTGTTGTCACAAGGGCGGAATACAGGCGGGGACAAGGACTCGGGCTGTTCGCTAATCGCGAGCTGTCCCTTGACCCTATCTATCTCAAGTTCGTGTATGGTAATGGATTGATTTGTAAAAGCACACACAGCTGCGACATATGAGTAAGTTTGGCACCACGCACCGGAAGTAGCAACAGATGGGCACGCTTTGCCCTGGACGGTGCTCGACCTGGTGCTCGACAGTGCGTGCTGGTGCTTCGGCCTTGAATTGCGGCTGACCGTTATGTGGCCACGCCATGGCTCCTCTCGACACATTCACACCTGCCCACGCCACCTTTGCAAGGCAGAGTAGGAATTACCTGAGATGGCACGCATGGCACAGGTGGCACAGGGTGGCACCTGGTGGCACGGGAGCTCCATCCCCTGACACCTGAGGGGATGGAGCTCCCGCCGAGCCTGCATATCCAAGGATGTAATGCGCAGCGATGTGCTGCTGTGCAAGACCTAGTGCCTAGCTTTCGCACGGCCCGGGCGTGCAGTAGCCCGATGCTGCGATGGCAGCTCGGCCACACCCTGCTGCTGGTTATAGACGTTGCAGCGCAGGGGAGCTCCCCTGGGCCCAACACGCTTAGTCAGCCCAAGCACGCAGTTTAACCCACAAATTGCCGCTGTCGAAAAGCTAGACGAGTCGCTAGAATGAACCTCTGGGACACCTTGGGCTCTGAAACACCTTGTGCTCCATCTGTTCTCTGTCAGACCTGGCATGCGGCGAGTAGCCAGCAGGTGGAGTGACTCAGCGTGCGTGTTGCTGTAAGGAACACGAGCGCGTCCCGACAGTATATAACAACACCGTTTGCCGATAAGTTCACTCATGTTGCGCTTGTCTACATTACAAGCGGATTCAAAGAGTCAAAAAAACGTGGCGTCATCAAGCCGCTGAGGCGGTTCTTCAGTCCACTTGCATACAACAATTGGAATTAATCTCCAGATATCCTCTCCGCTGTCGCACCAGGCTGAGCCTGTCCCTCGCAAAGTCGCCTGCTGGGGCCAGTCCGCGTCCCGCTGCCACGCCGCTGGACAGCTTACTCGTTGCTCGTGTCATTTTGGTAAGCATGTTGTCGCAATGTACGTGCTGTGGCGACACTGGGCAGTCGCCTGTCGCCAAAAGCGTACTCAAGGCCACCACAGTGCTCAGGGCCACCTTCCAAGCGAGGGTTACACTCCCCAGTAATAACCCCCAGTAACCTAGCGCTGCCTAGTGCGTGTTCATGACCTATTGTACTGCAAGCACGTCTCTTACTCCCGCTTTGCAAGCTTGTCTTCAATACCGGCCTGCCCTTCGTACCTTTCACCTGCCTGCCGGCGCAGGCGCACACGCCAGACACGCACGCGTCTGCCCAGAGCTCCTGAAGAAGCCCAGTTGAACCCCTAGCGACTGGGAGGAGCGGCGAGCGGGATGATATCAGCCCACACGAGCGAGGCCGGGACCCCCATGGCGCCCAAGCGCCGCGCCAGCGCTGCCTGTCGTTCGGTCCCCCGAGTGGAGCAGCTGCTATCCGTGCTGCTTTTAGCGGGCTGCCTGGTGGGCAGCGCACTAGCCCAGCGCGGTGGCGGAGCCCGCGCTGGGGGAGGGGTCCGCACCACCACTACGCCTGTGGTGACTCGGCCTATCGTTGCGTCGAGATATGTGACCGGCAGCAGCATCGGCGCCAGCACCAGCTACCCCCTGCGGGGTGTGGTGCTGGGCAGCGCGCTGGTGTGGTACGGCGGACACACGTACCCGGCTGTCAGGTGGGCGCCCACAGCGTGGAACGAAGCGGAGGGACAGGGGTGGTGGTACGAGTCGTGCTGTTCAAGTTTCGCCAGTCCGTACTGTGCACGGTTGGTGCATTGCCGTGGCAGCACCAGCCAGCGTGTCTGGGCGAACCGTGTGTGCCCAGCGACAAGGAATTTCCGTCACCAGCAACAGCCATTTGGATGAAGCCCCTGTGCAGCTGCGTCCGTGACACCCGGGCGTGTCGCAGCCGCACGCTCTATCTGTTACTCCTGTGCCCTGCATCCTGCGCTGCCGTACATGCAACGTGCTGCCAACCTCTCCTTCCCTCGCCATCGCTGTCCAGGTTCAACTACGACGGGTACTACGACGACTGCGCGCTTCGCAACGTGACGGAGGCGGCGCAGGCCAACGGAACGGATTACGCCATTGACCTCGACACCGTCAACCAGCTGCCGGACACCGTACCGTACAACCCTGCGACCGACAACATCATGACGTACAACGCAACTCTGTACAACGAGACGGGCCTGATCATAGATTCGCCGTACTGCAACTACACACAGATTGGCGGCGGCGGCAGCGCTGCGGTGCGGGCTGTGGGGGCGTTGTGGCATGTGGTGTGGGCGATGATGGGCATGGCGGTGGCCACAGCTGTGGCCCAGATGGGATAGGCATACGGTACTACAGGTAGTACGACTTGACCTGGGTTACTGGGTGGTGTTAAGCAGAACGTCATAGGCGGTCATGGCGGTGGCTACAGCTCTTGCCCAATAGGATAGGCACACGGTTACTGACATCGTGCAACGTTGCCAAGGTTACTGGGTGGTGTTTTGGAGGCCGTCACGCGCTTTATGGCATCCCCTTGGCACCTTTCCTGTGACATGTTTCAGCCAGTTGGGCGAGCGTGTGGGCAGGATTGCAGCGGTGCCCGGATGGGTCCTTGCTGGCCGCCTACAAAGGAGGGCGGCGCGTGCGAGCGTCAAGTTTTGCCGTGTATAGGCGTTCATTGCACATCTACATATGAACCTGTTGCACCGCCTGCGACGGAGGTGCTCGGGTGGCCAGCGGGGAGCGCAGCGCTGAGTGTGCGTGCTTACGGATCCCAGCGTGCGGTGTGCAGGACCACCGTCTTGCCTGTTTCTAGTACCTCATTCAGTAGCCTCTTGCCCTCTCCTACGCGTGCGAGTTGATATCAAGCGTGTCATTGTTATGATATCCTAGTATCTACATACCGCTGCGCATGAAACGTTCTGCACGGGTGTGCCCCGGTGCTCATGTGAAGAAGCATTTATAGGGATCTCCGCACGGCAACCATGGGATTCGCCATGGCTGCAGCGGCCCTTGTACATACGGATGCATGCGTGTGAGGCGACCTACGACTTGAACTTGTTTGGGAACGCATACCGGTAGAGGTCGGCAGGTCTGCTCGCTACCCTCTGTGTTGACGTTTGAGGGCAGATGCTGCTGTGCGCGTTGGTCAAGTGGTCAGACGGGTGTGCCTCGGCTATGGCTTGGAAACACCTCATCCCAGAAGGTCCCTTTTGCCTCATCCCCAATTGCGATCCCAGTGCTGCCGAGGCAGAGCTAGCGGCTAGTCCAGGTACGCTAAGACTAATTTAACTACAGTAGATGGCGTGCATGCTGGGATGGCCCCACAGGGTAGCACCCTCGGACAGTCCCCTAGAGTTCACTGCCACATACCGTATACCACAGAGAGCCCCGGACTGCTCAGGACAGCAGCAATACCGGTGGACAGCAGTTACCGGTGTTGGGGTTGCCGGACGTTACACTTGGCATGTGTTGACCCTGCTAGTGTATGCATCGCCATGCGAGTCACAGCGCCCCAGGTCGCATCGGCGTCTCCAGCGCCTCACTGCTGACTTAAGACGTGCACACAACTGATGTACCGGTACCGACCCCAATCCCACCTAGACAAGGGTATGTCGCACACATGGAAGGCAGCCACCGTAAGGCGATGCCCGGGCTACTGAGCTCTAGCAGCCCCGCCCGTACACACCGCCAACCCACACTCCCGTCTTATTTGGCAGAAAATCTCAAGGCGCTTATTATTTTGGAACCTCCATGTCTTTAAACTCTGCAATTTCTCGCACTTCCGAATTTCTGAAATGAGCCCCAACTATTATTAAGGGCAGCCAAAAAGGCCGTCAAAATCTGAAGTATCCTGGAGACCGGGACATGTGCCAACCACTCTGAGCCACCACCAGTTGCGCCCATGACGATTAAACACCACCGTACAGCAAACGCCCACACGCGCATCGGCAATGTCATCTGTGGTCCCCTCGGTTGGCCATGTGTGACCATCTCAAGCAGGGACCGACAATAAATACTCACTCCTGTGAGGTTAACAACCCTGTCAATACGCAGACACAACTTGGCGGTCCACCAGGGAACGAGCAACAGGTATTATTCTTGTGAGGTCAACAGTCCTGCCAACATGCAGACCCAACTTGGTCCACTGCCGTGCATACCGTAGGCCGCTGCATATCTGGACTGCCCTTATTACGTGCCCCTGCGTCAAAGAATGTCCACACCCATCATTTGACAAAAAAAATCCCCGGCAGTCGCTACCCCTCCCCTGGCTGCAACCATACTGATCCGCAAAAGCAGCGTTGGTACTGTATGCAAACCGCCGGACATGCCACTTGCCTCGCCCTCTACTAGAACCTGCTTGCTAATATGCTAACGTGTCCCCGCAACTGCATCGCTACGCAATGGAGCGCGCTCGTACTTCGGCTTATTGCTGGACCACCTGCACATCAAACGCTTTCCTAGATCGTCGCAGCCCCATCCACTTGTTCTGCCCAGTGGCCGTCAGCAAAGGGTCTGACTCGTCCTTGGCCTTAAGCAGTTTGCATGCGTGTTGTGCAATCGACAGCTGCGGGATTGGTGCTTCCCGTGTACAACGATGCATAAAACGAACCCAACCAGACTGAGCAAACGCAAGAATCGGAAGCACAGCGCAGCCTACAGAGAAGCACACACGTGCACTGGTGCCGTGCAGTGAGGCAACCAGGACACCACCCACCATCCGTTTACGCCATTACAACATGTGTTGCTTCGTAAGCCTGTCCTGCTTGGCAACGTGTCGGCCGTACAACGCCCGCAGGTACACGTGTACGGCGACCGTCGTGACCACGGACAGCGCGCCCAGCATCAGCGCCCGCACCAGGGCCCGTGCCGTACCGTACGGCGCGCCGCCCAGCAACCACATGCGGACGTACAGGGGCAGCTTAGCGATGCCCAGCACCACCGACTCCAGGGGCGTCATCTACAAGCAAGCACGAGCAAGAAAGTGAGGGAAAGGGGCACGGTTGCGCTCTCCAAATTGCGACAGGGTAATCTTGCGGGATGTCAGGGTAGCCTTAGCCTGCGCCTGTGCCGCTGTTGCCTTGGCAACAGCCCCTACGTCGTACTGACACACCCACACGCACCAGCCAAGCGCCCAAAGCATTCCAGCATGCACGAAGTCAAGGTCCTTCCCATTCCACATGATGCGAAGCTGCTGTGGCTCATTAACAAACTCACCAGGCACGATGCCGGCAGTATGACCCCCTCAATCACGAAGATGGTGGCGGACAGCTCGTGGACGCAGGTGGCGGGCGGCTGACGGAAGCCCAGAAAGGCCACCTGGGGCGAGGGGAGCACGGTAGAAATGTAATAGTATGTTGCATACCGTATGTGACGGACTTTGACAATGGAAAGCCCGAGAGGGCCACCTGGAGCGGTGGAAACATGAGAGGACCCACCGGGATTCAACAGAACCACGCTGCACACTGGCGCTACAGAAAGCACACGTCCACTGGAAGGACGCGAGACACGGCGCACCGGGACCCGTTTCCAGGCATAGGTTGCACTGTCGACTGCGTTTATGCCGTGTAGGAAAATGTTATTTGGCTGGGTGAACGGGGAGGAGAGACCACCACGCACCATTGCCTTGCCCATGATGTACGACGCCTGCCGCCACCACTTGGCGCCCGCCACCAGCGCCCGCCACCGCGGCCGCAGGCTGGGCACCAGCAGCCACACCAGCGCGAATGCCACGCCGGTGCTGCCCGCCACTAAGACACATGCGTTGTCTGGGTGCAGCAGGTTGAAGCGGCTGCGCGACAGCACCACCACCACCGCCAGCACGTCCAGGGTTTGCCTGCACATAAAAGCAAAACCAACGTCATCAGTATTCAATCCAAACCTTGTCTCCTTCGATGGACTTGAGTATATGATGGTGTACAACAAGGGGCGACCCTAAGACGTGCCGCTGGACAGCGTGGAGCTGCACTGGCGTGCACGGCACGTTGAGGACAGTCAGCAGGCATGTTGGATGGGCCAGTGCTGGGCGAAGGTAGGGCGGAAGGGCGCAACTCAACACGTAATGCTGCTGCCCGCCAGAGCATGAAGACTCCCGGGCCCGCCACTCACATGACCTGCATGAGGCCGCCGACCAGCGGTGCCGCAAAGGCACGGTACCGCGCCTCCTGCTCCGCGGGCAGGGACGCAAGCCTAAGCGCCAGCAGCAGCAGTCGGCCCAGGTGGGCGCGGCCGGCAGCCCGGGCCACCCGGGATGACAAGGCCGCCAGCCCGTCACCCCTTGCCTGGGAAGATAGTACTGCATTGCCAGCTGCGCCAGACGAAGCTGTCCCTGCTGCCCCGCGTGGGGCTAAGACACCTGCCGCTGCGGCTGGGGCGCATGCTCCTTGCTGGAAGAAGGGCAACGGACCCGAGCCCAGCTGCAGGCCACCAGTGAACCCTGCTGCAGCCGGCCAACCTTCCACCGCTGCCACCTCTGCTGCTGACTCAAGCTGCACAGCGCCCGGACCCACTCCCACACCTGCTGTTGTTGCAGGCCAGACCTCCATCATTGCCGCATCCGCGTCTGACCCGAGCTGCCAAGCACCCGGGCCCACGCCCACACCTAAGCCCACGCCCGCGTCCCCAGCCAGGGGGTCGTCTGGCTCGCTGAGGGCCCATGCGGGAACCAGCTCAAGCCCCGGGGCCACCTGCCAAGGCATGGGGCTCGAGCGCCCTGCTTCCTCGATTGCCATAAGGCCAACAGCCAGCGCCTGCAGTGGCCCCAAGCCGCAACCAATGCTGCCATTCACCTCCACTGTCGCCGCCGCCGCTGCTGCAGGTAGGCTGCTCCGGTCCACCGCATGCGCAGCTGCTCCGGGCAGCATGGCTCTCACGGCGCGATGGCCATCCACCAGCCACCTAATGCACTCCGCCCAGCCCATGTGCTCTGCGTGCGACACCAGGTGCGAGGTGAGCAGCTCGCACTGCTCATACAACACATCCAAGCGCGTTGCCGACCGCTGCCCGCCCGCCACTGCATGCATGCCAGCCGCTGCGGCGGGCGGGACGCCTGCCGCGGCTGCGGCGGCGACGGCAGCTGCCAAGTCCTCATGCGCGCGCAGCAGCGCGCCGAAATCCAGCAGCAGCTCGTCCAGCTCTTCTGGCCTGCCGTACCAACCGTCAACCGCCGCCTGCAGCTCCCGGGCGACCCGTGGGTCATCCACCAGCAGCACGGGGAGCGCAGGCGGTGCAGGGGCGCTGAGGAACGGCCCTGCCGCCGCCCCTGCGGCTGCTGCAGCGGCGGCTCCAGACCCCGTACCCTGACCGCCAGGCTGCTGCTGTTGTTGCTGCTGCTGCTGCTGCTCCCCGGCCGCGGGCTGCAGCGCTCCCGCCTCCACAAGCATCAGCCCTGGCCCCACCCTGCCCAGCAGGCCCCCGAGCGGCACCTCAAACTGCGCCTCATACCCACGCACCTCACCCGCCAGTACCCCTAATTCAGCATCGTCTTTGGCTACGCCTTCGTCCTCGTTCTGACCCGCCGTTTGCTGCTGCTGCTGCACGCGTTGCGCCTTGCCCTCGCTGCCCTGCACCGCGGCCGCCCCCACCAGCATCTCCCCCTGCGCCCGCAGCAGCACCTGGCACGTGCCGGGCAGCGGCCGCGCGGGGGCGCCCGGCGGGGCCGCCGCGCAGGGCCACAGGAGGGACACGGACAGGGCGCACGGCGAAAGGCTATGCCCCGAACCGTCGGGAAGCGGTGGGTATGGGACCTCTTCCGGACGCTGCTGCGGCAGTTGCTGTTGCAGCAGAGACGTACGCTCCACAAGCACAACGCGCGGGTGCATGCCCATCAGTGGCACGGGGATCTGCGCAGGCGCTGCGGCTGCGCCAGGAGCAGCACCAACCGTCGTTGCGGCAAGCAGGGGAGCCGCTGCCAAGCTGCTCGGGTCCTGCTGTTGAGCGCCTGGTAATTCGCGGCCAATGGCGCCTGCTGGGAATCCTTGCTGCGTCTGCAAGCCCGCTTGGGACCGGCGGCGGCGGTGGCGGCGGGGCCGTGCAGGTCTCCAAGCATTGCCCGCCAGCATGGCAGTGGGGAGAGCGTCGCTATGCACGTTGGGCACCACCTCTGATGCAGCTAAGCCCCTGCCTGCAGCACCAGCTGCTAGCAGTCCGCCCCTACCGCCAGAGCGCTCCTCCCCCAGCTCCATACCCTCCGTGTCCTCCAAGCCCGACACAAGCGACGTGTGGTACGGCCGGAGCACCAGCCCCGCCCCGCTGCCGGCCCCCGGCTCCACGCCATCGCCCCAAGCCCCCTGAACTCTCGCACTCTCTCCCTCCCCAAACCACCCGCCACCAGCAGCCCCATCACCGAAGAGCAGCTGCATCGCGGCCTCATCCGCCGCCTGCTGCAGCTGGACACGGCCGTGCCGCGCACGGCTGCTGGCCGGGCCGCTGCCGCTGCCGCCCCTGCTGCTGCCGCTCCCGCTGTTCGGAACCCACTTGCCCAAGGCTCCTGCCACACCCGCTGCCTCCGCCGTCTCCACCCCGTCCCACCGCACGTCCGGCCCCCGCCGCCGCGGCTGCAGCGTCCCGACAGTGTCCAAGACGCCCCCAGGCACGCCCTCACCCCCCGTTTCACCCTCATGCCCGCTGTCCTCGTCACCGGAGGCGCTCGGCTGCAAGTCCGCATCCAAGGACGCGTCCGGCATCCCGATTTCGAGGACATGCAGCAGCGCATCCACGTCCAATGTGACGGGCTGGCTGCTCCAAGTCCCGGGGCTGAGGCCAGAGCCGGGCCGAGAGCCAGCGGCAGAGCTGGAGCCAGAACGTCCGCTGTGCTGCTGCCGCAGCACCGGCTCTGGCAGCCTCAAGCCGCCCCCAGCCTCGCCGCAGGCGGCATCCTCAGACGCAGTAGCCGCCGCGGATGCAGGTGACGAGGCGCTGTTGAGCATGCCGCGGCCAGCCCATACCCTGGCACCCTCGCTCCAGGGGCTGCCGCTGCCGCTGCCGCCAAGCTGCTGCGCAGTCCACATGTAGCTCAGGCCTAGAGGCCCCGCCCACGGGGACCCCAGCAGCCGGTCGCCGCCTGCCATGAAGGGCCCCGCACGCAGCCGCGGGGCAGGCGCAGACGGCGATGCCGTCACTGGCTCACCACCTGTGGCCACGAGTTCAGCAAACCCGTCCGCCTCCGATAGCCCCGCATCGTCCATTAGCCCAAACGGTTGCCCGGGCTCGCTGTGGCCCTCGCCGCCTTTCAACTCAGCACGAGCAGCATCAATGACGGCGGCTGCCTCCGCAGAGCATGCAGCGGCTTGGCCGGCTTCCGCTGGCGCCTGCCCCAGGCCCTGGCCCGGCCCCATGTCCACCGCGTCCACGGTGAGCTCGATGCACCCCCGCCGCACGTACACGCCCGCCACCTGCAGCCCCGCCGCCGCCACCACGCCCGCCACGCGGCCAGCGTAGCCGGGGCGCAGCTGCGAGGGGTCGGCGCCGGAGATCTTGACGCGCGTGCTGCGCCACGCCGTACGGCCGCAGTACGGCAGGGGCTCACGGTTGGGGGCCGCGTCGTATGGCACGTACTGGTGCGCAGCCTCCCTTCCTATGGCTGTGGCTGTACAGTTCACTGACGCAGGTCCTGCTGCTGCAGCTGCGGCTCTTGCTGGCTTGTGGCGCACCGAGGCGTCCGTGGGTGCCAAGAGCACTGGCTGAAGGCGCTGCAGCGAAAGCTGCTGAACTGGGACCTGCCGCGCCTCCGTCAACCCCATCCCGGCTGCTGCTGCCCCTGCCTGGCTGCTGCATGAGGCCACCAGAGCACGCCTGAGTGCTCCTGCGCGTTGTAGTGCCCTAGCTTCAGGACAGGGACCGCCGCTGCGCGGTGGTTGGCAGGAGCCCTGCGCGTCCACACGTGTGCGTAGGGGCCTTAGGCGGACCAGCGGGAGCACAGCCATGGGCGGCTCGCAGAAGGGTTCCCCGCTGGTGGTAGAGTTGTTGTCGGCGGTGGTTGGGACGGGTGCGGCTAGCCGGGCGGGCCGCGAAGAAGATGGAGCGCCGGGGACCTTGGCAGGGCTTGTGGTGATGGCCGTCACAGCAGCTACTGTGGCGAGCTCACGGCCAGAGGGATGTGCGGCTATTGGCTTCTGTACGGCGCCGGCGTGGGCTGAGCTGCCCACTGCTGGGCTGGTCCGCCCCGCCGCCGGTGAGGGCACGCCAGCGGAACAATCCACGGGCCGATTGGCACCCAGCACAACCTTGGGGCTCGCAGCAGCTGCAGCGCAAGCTGTTAACGCCATTGCGCACGTCGCCTGCAAGGAAGCGACCTCGGCTGACGAGGAAGCTCCCTCGGCATCGCCGCTGCATGGGCCGCGTGTTGCATGGCAGGGTCGCCGCCCCGCACCCCGGGGCCCGGCCGCTGCCCCCGGTGGCGCGTTACGGGATACCGCTTGCGCCCTCTCCCGCATGCTCTCGAACCAAAGAATGGTAGCAATGCTGGCCAGGCATTTGGCCAGCTGGCCGGGCAGGTGCTGCAGCGGCAGCAGCGGGGGGCCATGGGCCGGCGCGCCAGCGGGCCCCACCCCGTCGGCGGACCGTGCGCCCGCCAAGCCGAGCAACAGCATGCAGCAAATGCTGATGACGCCGTACACCTTTGTTGCTGCGTACGAGGCCTGCGGGCAGGGATTGGGGGCAACGGGGCCAAACGTAAGGCAGGGCAGGGCAGGGCAGGGCAGGACAGGGTGTTCGCCAGGGCCCAGCCCCCAGTAACCAGGTAAGCCATCTGGGTCAGATGCTTGCATATGTGTGACTCGTTTTCGGGATCAGGGATAGGGAAGGCGAAGGCATAGGGCCATGCTACCAGCCAAGAAACGCGTTCCCACTACGTACACCGGTGCGCTATCGGCATGAAGCCATGTACCGTACGGAAGCAGGGCAGCGCCCGGCCTGACAGCAACGTGCAAACACACGAGCCGCGCATGGTACGATGCTTACCGGATAGATCAGGTTGCCGGCGACGTCTAGCACCGGGTACCACCGCAGGCCCCATGCCACTGGCTCATCGACGGGGCCGGGGGAGGTGAGCGCCGTCACCACCAGACACACGGGCGCCAACGCGCGGCCCACCAGCACAATCCAGGGATTCATGCGGCGGAACAGCTGGGGTGCAACCAGGAGCCGGAACGTGTGGCGGAACCCGAACGCCAGGATCTGGGCGTTGCTCCAGCATGTGGGTCGGGGGAGCAGCGTGAAGAGGCCGCGGTACACCTGGTGGTTTGGAGCGGGGCGCAGGAGGGAGGCGGGGCATGGGCACGTAGGAGGCGGCGCAACTTGTACGAGGGGGTGCTTAAGGGTGGTGCGGGCTATGAGAGGGTGTGTCCGGGTGAGGTGCAGGTCAAGCTGCTGCGTAGGTGCGCCGAAGGCGAGTAGGTTCGAGGGGGCCTGGGGGGGCGGGGAAGTCCACAACCTGACGCACGCGTCTATCACAGGAAGTAACCTACTGAAATTGAAGTGACGTTCCACACCAGCTGTGATCTTATTGTGCTGCTAGTCCACTGCGCGCGCGTCGGCATACTCCGGAAGGCGACCATGGCACGCAGTGTAGTAGCCCATGGATAGCTACTGGAACTGTTGTGGAAGCACTATAAACGATGAGCGTTTACCTCAAATGGCCGCAGGATGAGCGGCACAGCGCGACGCAGAGTGCTGCCCAGGCAGCGTAGCTCCCTGTGCTGCGCCAGCTCCAAGCACCAGGGCTTGACCACACGCAGGTACCAGAATATGCATAGCACGTGGTGCAATAAAAGGTCTCCTACAGCTGAAAGGATTGTGCGCCATGTCCGTCCGCCCTGAGTCACGCCGAAAGGAGCCTTCATTCTTACGGCTCTAGGCTACAGCGTAGGAGGCAACATCCTGCATGGCGCTCGATTAGCTTGAGGAAAGCAGCCTATCGAGGAAAGGTTCAGCAAGTGCAGGCCCACAAGGACTGCCACAAGGACACTAACCAATGTGACCATAGTGCTGCGTATGCGGTTCCTTTCATGTGAGCGTGCGGTGTAAAAGTTTCACGCACTGGGTTTTACAAGGACAGGCGCACAATGTGTGTCTGGGTTGTTACACTTGTGCAATGCGCACAACTGGGCAACGGTCATGGCAAAGAAAAAGATGTACGCTGTCGGTGAGGACATCCTGCTTCTTGCCTGGAAGCGTAAAGAGCGCGCGCGCACTTCCGGATCTAGGATGGATCTAGGATGGATCTTGGCAGCCCCACCTCCCAAAATTGAGGTAAATGATGGGGAAACCCCTTCCCCTGGCCCTGCAGCCCACCTCCCCACCTGCCTGGCTGATGCCTGGCGGGATCCCGTTCGCTCCAGCGCAAACAGGAGTCCGTAAGTGCTCTAAGGCAGGCCCTTATCCTGTTGGCTGGGTGGTTGCACGCCTAGCAGGTGTAGCTGTGGTCAGCCTCAGGGGACCCTGGTCTCCTGGTCAGCCTGTTCCTTGTGACAGCAGACGGAATCGAAGGGATAGGGTGTACCAGGGGGGCTGCCCTGGGGCGCACACTGTCCCAACTGTCACTGTCAAATGGGTTGGCGCAGGGGGTGCCAGATACCAAAAAAGGGCGAGGGGGGGGTGGGCTCCAGGATATCGCGAAGGGGCTAAGTTTGCGAACTGAGATACGGTGTCC
>VFQN01004251.1_pt1 | contig 19149 bp, 30 predicted proteins | sample 3512371 | NCBI WGS metagenome assembly VFQN01 (sample SAMN10412370, study PRJNA504923) | tailings metagenome | isolation source: Replicate 2 from Balatoc abandoned mine | place: Philippines: Itogon, Benguet | collected 2017-08-28 | reverse complement strand
ACCAATCGCAATGACTTCTTGCTGTATATAATGGATAAGGAATGTGGTGCGGGCCATGTTTGGCCTCGTGAAATCAGGGCCTCCCTTGCATGCCGGGCGGCATGTCCATAGTCAGTTCGGGCGATTTACGGACCAGGTGGTGCGGGGTGAAGCAGGCAATGATGACTGTACATATCGTTTAGTAGACTTTAGGTTGCAGGAACACAAAATTCAGCCATTTGGGGCCTTTCCACGTGCCTTTGACCCAAAATGACCCCTTGTACGGCAGGCCACGTACGGCATACTAGGACAAAAAAATAAGGATGTGTGTACCACCACCGGAAGCGTTGCTTCAAGACCTATCCAGCGCACTACGGCACGACCTTATCTTTTTGTCCTTGAAGAAGTTATAGCAGCCCAAAGTGAGGACATGTGCCCCCTAGGGAGTGGAACCCGGTTGCCTGGGACAAGTCACAACATCCGCTACGCCAGCTAAGCCAAATGAGCTAGGAACACACGCCTGCCAGTTCACACGTCAAGGTCCCCGTGGTGCTGGACGTGGCCGCAGGACGCAGGCACACCTAATCGCCCTCGCCTCCCCGGCCCACACCAATTGCCTCACCACCCGGCATATTGCAGCGCAATTCGCTACCCACCCCTCACCTGCAACCGGTTCCACTTTGACCACCCACAGTACGCTATCCGCGCTGCACGGTACCTACCCTCACCCTTTCCCACCACAATGTACGCGCCATAGGGCCACCGGGCCCCGCCGCTGCTCCTTCGTTGCCGCCGCCTCGCTCCGCCGCTGCCACAGCAGCACGCCGCCACCAGCCCGCGCAGTCCCACCTGCATGACACACCACACAACCGCTTTGCGCCAGGCGTCCGACACGCAAACGTCCATCTACTGCACCACACCTTGCGTGACACCCCTCGCACCTGCCTACCCAGCTTTCGATGGAACGGCACCAGGGATTGGTACGACTCCGGATTGCTCACTAATTGCGAGTACACCGGCTGTGCTGTCCAAGTGGTGATTGCGCGGCAGATACAACTTCCATACCATATTGTACCATCTGTTACCTTCGCTGAGCCAAAGAAGGGGCCCACGCGGCCCTCAGTCCGCTTCGCATGCTGGCCCTTCCTTCTTGCGCTTGCAAACAGTGTCAAATTGTTCCTGCCAGCGACATAATTGTATAGCCTCGTCGATACATATAGAAAGTCTGCTTCGCGGGTAGGCCAGCATGGACTCTCGCAAGCAGTTCGTGGTGACTGCCATAGCATGCGCTATTGCTCCGACTGGACAACAGGTAAGTACAGATGGGGAGTTCACTGACACATGGCTACTTTTCCTTCCGCTAACTGACGAGACTGTCGCGCATGTCGACTGATACGCAGGAGCAATACGTTGCTTACCTGGGACAAGATGAAAACGGTGCTGTAGCCTCGTTTCTCGACTCATCTCAAAGCACTCTCCAGGTTGGGACCTGCCCTGTGACCTTCATGTGCACTACCGGCGAAGTGCAAAGCTGTGCTGGAAATGGGAGTAGCGTGCAGGTCGAACGTATGTGCAGTAATCCTGACCACATGGATGCATGGAGCTCAAGGCCGCATCTTGGTACCCCTGGCAGGCGAGCGTGTCGGGCCTGGGCACCGGGCAGCTGCAACTAAAGCTGTCAAACACTGCGGAGTTCCCCGAGGGCTGTGAATACTCGGTGAGTCTGAGACTTCGGCTAAGGCACAATCGAGCAGAACAGGGGTTCTCTGGATCTGTATGAAGGGCAGAGCAGACACACACAAAGCACGGCGCTGCCCCTGAACCCTGCTCCGCAGGTGGTTCTATCCAAGCTGCGGGCAGGCCCACTGCGAAGTGAGGATGTCCCAGCTGGCATAGCCGTAGCAACAGTTTCCCACTCGCCCCTCAGCAGGTGAGTCGGGAACGTGCACCTCCCTTGCCGGTAATTGCTTCCGTTGCAGCCGTACGCCACCCCTCCGCCTGCAAGTGGTGCACCACGCAGTGCCTGACATGAAGCCCTGATTCTTGTCCACGCGTGCAGCCTGTACCACTCCCTCAAGGATGTGTACAGCCCTCTCATCCAGTCCCAGTTGGGTGAGGGCACGCCGGTGCTGGATAAGCGCCTGCAGGAGCTGCTGGCCCAAGTGCAGGCGGGGCTGGGCACCGCCGTGCGCAAGGGCGCCCCGGTGGGTGCGGCTGGGGGTGTGGGGTCGCCATGATAATCCGCATAAGCGTGCGGCTGGGGGCGAAGACAGGGTATTAGTGGGCAGCAACGGATCAATGCAGCTGTCTACGGGCGGTATTGAGGGGTTGTAGGAGGCAAAAAAGCTAGAGCGACCCTTGCGGCATTGTACTCGTGCCCTTCAGCACCCCCTTGACTCGTGTTCGCTTTGCCTATGTGTGTAGGCGAGTGCGCAAGAAGTCTCGGATCCCAACCGAGCTCCTCTGGAGGAGATTGTAACACCCCTGGATGAAGTGAACTTCTGGGCGGAGCTGGAGAACAGCCCCAACGCGGGGCCAATCAAGAGCGCTGCCCTGACGGTGAGTCCCTTTGCGTCACCATGCACGCGAACCCACGCAGGTGCGCTCTGCCGCGTGCTCTCTCATGACTGCGATGCAGGCATCTGTCGCTGTGTGCTCACATGCATGCCGCTCACCCGTCCGCAGGTCTGTGCCGCGCTGGAGCCGCTGCGCCAGTCGTTTGAGCAGCTGGCCACGGACCTGGTGGAGGGCGGCGGGGGGGACGGCAGCGTGGCGGCTGGTCTGAGCTGGGAGGGCGCCAAGGAGCTGGTGGACCTCACCGTCAACGCCCTGCGCGCGGCATGGCCCGTCAAGCTGCCCATCGGCGGCTGGGCCATGGGCCAGAAGCGCACCGACAACTTCCTGCGCGTGGTGGGCGCCGCGCTGGCCAGCTACGTGCAGCGCCGCGTGGCCAAGACGGACCTGTGGAGCGGGCCGTTCGCGGAGGTGCGGCCGCTGCTGATGGGCGCCAGCGGCCTCATGACGCGCTGGGTGGCGGAGAGCAGCGGCCTGGTGGACGACTGGCGGCTGGGCGTGGAGACCGGCGGGCACGACTGGGAGGGCGCGGGTCTGGCGGACCCGTACGTCAAGGCCTTCCAGGAGCGCCTGGAGGAGGTGGGTGCGGCCAGGGAGGGGGGGAGGAGCGCACCTGTGGGGACGGGGTAGGGGTAGCTCAGCATGCTGTGGAGCCCGATGCCTGTGGCTTAGCGCACAAACGCCTGGGGCGAATGCACGGGCAGCTGGCGAATCCGATGGCCGACATGGTGCTTCCACAGCACAAACACTGGGTACATTGCGGCGGCCGCAGGTGTACAACATGCGTGAGATGGTGGACGAGCTGGCCAAGCTGGTTGGGCCCGAGGAGGCGGGCGCGCTGGGCGTGGCGCAGGTGTTCGCGCCCTTCCAGGGGCTGCAGGCGCTGCAGGTCAGCGACTTCACTGGCCACCTGTGGAAGGCGGCGCACGAGGACTTCGAGCGCCGCATGGGGCCCATTGAGCAGCGCATCAGCCAGAAGCTCAAGGAGCTGTTCGGTGAGCTGTTCCGAGGGCCGTTTGGGTTGCCTTGGCGGGTTCTAGGTCGAACGGCCGCACACGGCACGCACACAGAGCAACCAGGAGAACCATGGATAGGCGCCAGCGTGCTCAGGGTGGCCTACTTGGCCGCACTGAAACCCACACTGCTTTGCCGACACCGGTATGTGCTGCGCCCGTGGCCCAGGTTCGGTCATCATCCCCAGCCTCACCACCTCCGTGGGCGGCAAGGGCGACCGCGGCGGCAGCGGCAGCCTGATCCAGCCGCAGCAGGTGTTTGCGGAGATCAAGCGCTACAGCAGCCTCATGGGCCGCCGCAACATCGCCGCAGCCCTGCAGACGGAGAAGGAGACCCTGGCCAAGCAGGTCGACAAGCACCTGGACAGCGTGCAGGTAAGGCCCACGCCAAGGCTTCCTCTTCATTGGTATACTGGCCAGTCAGAACGAAAGCCGTCTTGATTGGTATGTCTGCCAGCAATATTCCTGCGGCGGTGACCAAACTGCTGCCATAGTCCCTGTGCAACAGCTGCTAGCTGCTTTGCGTCGGATTTCACAGCCCGTCGCCCTGCTGCGGTTACCCACAGGGCGAGTTTGACGCCCACCGCGATTCTGCCAGCGGCGGCTCCAAGGTGGCGGCCGTGGGGCGTGTGACCGCCTCCATCGTGGAGCGCATCATGTGGTGCATGCAGACGTCCCAGAAGCTGGGCAAGGTGGCGGAGGTGCTCAGGCACATGCTGCGCGGCGGCGCCACGGGCGACGAGGGCAGCGGCGGCGCGGCGCTGCGCAACACGCTGGGCGTGGTATCGGAGCTGAGCAAGGAGGTGGAGGCCTTCCGCAAGGAGCAGTACGCAGCGTGGGAGGTAGGCAGCAGGGGTGGTGCAAGCCCGGCTGCCCGCACCGGCAGTTGTACTAGTGGGTGAGCCAGGACCGACCCCGGTCAGGCTCTTCTTCGTGCATTTGGCCTGCTGTTACGTGAGCCTTGTGTCCGTGCCGCAACCCTGTTGTCCCGATCCGTCCCGCAGGACTTCATGTCGGACGAGCTGCAGGACATGGCCAACTGGAAGAACAGCAAGCTGATGACGTTCGACGCGCAGAACAGCCACGTCAAGACGCACTTCAACGACCAGCTGGTCACGCTGCTGCGCGAGGTGCGGCAGCTGCAGAGCCTGGGCTTCGGCGTCCGCAAGGACATCCTCAACGAGGTGGAGATCGCCAACAAGTTCTACAGGTGCGCAGGACCCGGTGGGCTGCCAGCTTGTACGGGGCTGGATTGAGCGCTGGTGCATCGCTACACGCTGATGTTGGAGCCTGGAGGGTATCTTCACCAGGCTGGAGGTTATGTGCAGCTCAGTCACCCCCTGCCACTTCTGCCCCGCAGGTACGGCATGGTGCTGAAGCAGCGCGCCAACTTCTACAACAACATCGCCACGGAGATGGTGCCGTGCCAGAAGCCCATGATGCTCAAGGACGCGCTGGACTTCGAGAAGGTGCTCATGAACCCCAAGGACGCCCAGGTGCGCTTGCAGCCCAGGTTACCACGTGGGTGGAGGGCGGGTTATCCGTAGTGCTGTACGAAATGGGCGCCGTGTGGTTCAGACAGCTGCATGTCGTCACGTGCCTTTTCTCTTGTCGTGTTCCCCACAGGGCAAGGAGATCACGTGGCGCAACGCAGCCGCGCTGGACGGCTACGTGCGGCGCCTGAACGAGGTGGCGGACCGCCTGGCGGAGAAGAACCGCACCCTGCGCAAGTGGCACAGCGTGCTGGCGGAAAAGGTGGGCAGCGCCAGCGCAGGCTCGAGTAGATCTCCGTGCACCTACGTGCCCGCTGAGCGTCAGAACAACCCGCGGGCCCCGAAGGGGCAACAGATCGGGCTATCAGTTACCTTCCGCGCTCCGGGTGTTCGCCATCTTCCTTACCCCCGTACTTGTTGTGCGCCACCAGGTGATGACGCTGGCGGGCACGGACCTGGTGCGCCACAAGGACAAGTGGGCGGCGGGCGTGAAGGAGATGCGGGAGGTGTTTGGGCGGCTGGAGGCGGAGGGCTACACGCGTGAGAGCCAGGCGGTGTGGCGGCAGCACTGGGACTTCCAGCTGTACAAGGCGCTGGAGGTGCAGTACCTGTCGGGCCTGGAGATGATCAACAAGACGCTGCCCGAGGTGGAGGTCAAGATGGTGTTCCGCCAGCACCGCCTGCAGTATGACCCGCCGCTGGAGGAGCTGCGCATCCGCCACGTCAAGGATCTGCTCAACACCTTCCTGGGCCTGCCACTGCGCATGAAGGTGCGACGGGCACCAGCTGGCCACAAAACTCCAAACGACCTCTGATGCCAACGAACCGCCTTGCCACCTGCCTGTCCGTGTTGTCCTTCCATGCCTGTTCCTGCATGCTAGGGCGTACTTGGTTTGGGGCACTGAGACGCGTCCTCTGCTCGCTGCCCGTGCAGGGCGTGTCGGACCTGTCCGAGCGGCCCGGCTTCTTCCGCCCCATCGTGGACGCCAACCCCACCGGCATCGCCAAGGTGTACGCCGCCGCCGAGGCGCTGTTCAGCCAGCTGGCGGACGAGCTGAAGAAGTACCAGGACTGGATGGTGCTGGGCACGCTGGACCTGGACGAGTTCGCGGACGCCAACCTGGTGGAGGTGTCGGACTGGGAGCTCAACTTCAGGATGCTCAAGGCGGCCAGCAGAGACGCGGAGAAGCTGCCCAACGAGGTGCGTCAATACGGTTGTTTGGGCACTAGCATGCAGGTGTGGGCACTAGCATGCAGGTGTGGGTTTTGGGGGACACACCTCTCCTAGGCATTGGTTTGGGACGTCTCTTCATTTTCTACCGGGCACGGTGCGGTGCCCTGCCGGACTGCTGCTTGACTCATACATGGGGTCTCTGCTAACGGTTGTGTGCACACCTACCATGACGCGCTGTTGTGTTGTGCGCACAGGTCCGCATCGAGTGCTACAAGGTGTCCCTGGCGCCCATCAAGGCGTCCATCGACGAGCACATGAAGAAGCTGCAGGACACGCTGGTGGCCTCGCTGCGCCGCAAGACGGTGGGCGAGAAGGACGCGGTGGAGGAGTTTATGAAGAACGGCCGCGAGCTGTTCACGCGGCAGGCCAACACCGTGGAGGACATCGGGCTGGCGGGCCAGGAGGCCAAGACGCTGACCGCCAAGCTGGCGGAGGTGCAGGCGGTGCGGCGGCGCATCGACGAGAAGAACAAGCTGCTGCGGCAGATGGCGGGCGGCGGCCGCGAGGCGCAGTTCGCGGTGGTGGACCTGACCGAGGTGAACAACAGCTGGGACGCGTTCACCAACCAGCTGCAGCAGTTCGACGCGCACCTGGAGGAGCAGAAGAACCAGCTGGCCGTGCAGGTGGGTCGTGACCTGGGGGCAGCCCAACTGGAATGAGAAATGTGTTGTATGGGTTAGCGTGCGGGAGCAATTTGATACCGTTTACACCGGTCCAGGATCGCCTCATGATTGCAGCTGGCACAGTTGGCTTATGGATTGTAGGCATTGTTGCTGCACCGTCCACGCTTACGCCGTATGCGCTGTCCGCCGTGCGCTTGCCCGCCTCCCAGATCGCCCGCCAGCTGGAGGAGTTCAAGGGCAAGGTGGCCGGCATGAACAGCCGCTGGCAGGAGCTCAAGCCCAAGGGCGGGCCCAGCGGCAACCCCGCCGTGGTGCTGGCCAAGATCACAGAGTACGCCAACGCCATCAAGGAGATGCGCGAGGAGAGCGCCAAGCTGCAGAAGGAGGTGGGCAGCAGCACAGGCACAGGCACGCCATGAGACCATGGCCTGAAGCCGCTGTACCGGTGCACTTCCGTGTGGTGTTTGTGTCGTACGGAACCTCAGCGTCCTTGCCTCCACTCGTCTAACCTACCGTATCCCTGTCCACCGCCCCAGGCTGAGGCGTTCAAGATCGAGGTGCCCGCGTTCGACCTGATGGACGAGATGGAGGCGGACGTGATGGCCACCAAGGCGCACTGGGACCGCTACGCCGACTTCCTGCGCGAGCGCGACGAGATGGCCAACAGGGACTGGCTGTCCATGCGCGACCAGGTGCGGCTGGGGCAGGGAGGGCGGCAGCTGGGCGTGGGCGTGTGTGGCATGGGTCAAGCGGTGGGCAGTGGCTGCACCTCCGCTGAGAGCCCGCCAGCTTTGTGTGCGGGCAACGGTGGACGGGTAAACATGTGCGGGAGCACCTTGCGCGGCTGGCCAACAACGTTGCGGCTGTCACATGCTTTGCTGTCCGTTCCGCCTTCGCCCTGCAGGTGTGGAAGATCGAGGACTTCCTGGCCAAGTGGACCAAGGCCACGCAGGGCAAGGGCGGCGACGACCCCATCGCCATCATCCTGCTCAACGAGATCGACAACTACACGCGCTGCCTGCCGCACCTCAAGAGCTCGCTGCGCGGCGCGGGCTGGGAGGAGACGCACTGGAACACGCTGTTCAACATGATCGGCATCAAGACCACCGGTCCCACCGCCGTGACCAAGGAGAACGTCACGCTCACGCACTTCCTGGAGAAGGCCGACCAGGTAGGCGGCCGGGCATGGTTGCGACCCGTCGAGTGTGCTCCCGCGTCGCCATTTGCATCGCTGCAGTGGCACATGCCAAACAGCGGTAGCAGTTCTGTTGGCCATGCACGAGTGCGTGCACGCGGCGGTATGCCAACCTACGCTAGCCCCGCTGCTGCACCTCCTTCCGTCCCCCTGCAGGTGGTCAAGCACACGGACGCCATCAAGGCGCTGGACGCGCAGGCCCAGGGCGAGGCGGTCATCCGCAAGGCGCTGGGCGAGCTCAAGATGTGGGGCATGGCGCGCGACTTCACCTTCACCGAGAGCACGCAGAGCGTGAGTCCTGCTCCTTGGGTACCGCATGGCAACGGGGACCAATGGACTGCTTGCTGTTGGGTCGTTTCAAAGGTTGCAGAACCCCTGCTTGTGCTTCCTAATCACAATTTCGGCGTGGCGCACTCATTCCCTTCTTGACAGGTCGCCGGCCGCCAGCGCCGCACTCCGCTGATCAAGGAGTGGCGCGACGCCATGACGGAGGTGGGCGACAACCAGTCGCTGGTGGCGTCGCTCAAGCAGTCGGGCTACTACAACATGTTCAAGGACGAGGTGTCCAGCTGGGAGAACAAGCTGTCGTTCCTGCAGGAGGGGCTGCAGCTGCTCAACCAGATCCAGCGCAAGTGGGTGTACCTGGAGCCCATCTTCGGGCGCGGCGCGCTGCCCAGCCAGCAGCAGCGCTTCCGCAACGTGGACGAGGAGTTCCGCCGCATCATGAGCAGCCTGGAGTCCACCAAGAAGGTGCGCACGCCCGCACGGCCGACAGGCTGGCTGCTGTGCAGCTGGCTGCCTCCCAGCCCAGCTGGTTGACCCGCGCTTGAGCGTGTCAACGCAGCAACATGCGCACGCCCGCTCCTTCGTGGCTGCGTGCTGTACCACGTGTGCGTCCTGCGCCCCTACCCCCGCAGGTGGTGTCCTTCGCCGACATCCCCGGCATCCGCGACAAGCTGCCCCAGATGGCGCAGCAGCTGGACGTGTGCCAGCGCGCGCTGGCGGACTTCCTGGAGGAGAAGCGCTCGCAGTTCCCGCGCTTCTACTTCCTGGGCGACGACGACCTGCTGGAGATCCTGGGCCAGGCGCGCAACCCCGCCGTCATCCAGAGCCACCTCAAGAAGCTGTTTGCCGGCATCCAGAAGGTGCGATGCCGGGTAAAGTGCAAGCTCAAGGACCGGGATGCTGACTTTTACGGTCCATGGTAACGAAGCATGATCAAGGACCACTGGGTATGACCTTCCCAACAGGGCTGTCTAAGCGTGTCTTTTGTGGCTGCGCTGCGCCGCTTTCCGGCCGCAGGTCAAGTTCTCGCAGGACCAGAGCACCATCCAGGCCATGCAGAGCATGGAGGGCGAGGTGGTGGACCTGGCGCCCAACGTGCGCATCACGGAGCAGATCGAGACGTGGCTGGGCGACCTGACGCGCTCCATGAAGAACACGCTGCAGCAGCAGAACGAGGTGCTGTGCGCCGGCCGCATGAACGACGAGTTCCGCGCCGCAGCCAGCCAGTGCTTGCAGCTCAAGGAGGCCATCGCGTTTACCGAGAAGTGGGTGGGGCGATGGGAGCGGGGAATCGCAGGACCTAGACCACACGTTGCGGTAGGGACCAGGTGGCAACGCCCGTTTAATTGTCTGCTATGAGTCAACAGCGCAGTGCTGTCCAGGGGTGCAATGACGCACGTCTCACCGTGTACCTTTTGTCCACTGCCTTAATTTGATGTCCCGCCCTTTGCACCTTGAACCTAGGGCCGAGCTGGCGCTCAAGGCCGGCTCCTCCGGCCTGTCCAAGCTGGTCAGCGAGATGCGCGCGCAGCTGCAGAAGCTGACCAGCTCCGACTTCACCGGCCACCACCTGCTGCAGCTCAAGAAGCAGGCGCTGGTGGGTCCCGTCTGGCCACCTCGGCAAAAGCTGCTACAGGCCCTTGACCCAGAATGGCCAGACCGGCCAGGCTGGCTACCGATAATGCTTTTGGCCGCACGATTGTGCGCTTGCTGTTTTGGTACTTACGCCGTGCTGTCCCGCCGCCCCGCCGCAGGTCCTGGACTTCATCCACTACTGCGACGTGGCCGAGGCGTTGGCCAAGGACCGGGTGGCGGGCACCACGGAGTGGGGCTGGACGCGCCAGCTGCGCTACTACCACCGCGCGGAGGCCTCCTGCAAGGTGGCCATGGCGGAGGCCACCTTCGACTACACCTGGGAGTACCAGGGCAACGCGCCCAAGCTGGTGTACACGCCGCTCACGGACAAGTGCTACCTCACGCTCACGCAGGTGGGCCGGGGCTGCGGGTGCCGCCCAGCCCTACGCAGGCCGCCCAGGCTGTGCTATCGTGTAGGAGCTCGGTTCCAGATCCCCTTACGCCGGCCTTGTAAGGCACTTATAGAAGCATAGTACCAGGCCCGTCGTCTCCTTCTCACGCCAACGTTTGGACGGACATGACACCCACAGGGCATGGCGCTGGGCTACGGCGGCAACCCGTACGGCCCCGCCGGCACGGGCAAGACCGAGTCGGTCAAGGCGCTGGGGCAGGCGCTGGCGCGGCAGGTGCTGGTGTTCAACTGCGACGAGGAGTTTGACTTCAAGTCCATGGGCCGCATCTTCGTGGGCCTGGTCAAGTGCGGCGCCTGGGGCTGCTTCGACGAGTTCAACCGCCTGGACGAGGAGGTGCTGTCCGCAGTCAGCCAGCAGATCCAGACCATCCAGGTAGGGGTCCACGGTAACAACTGCCCGCACCACGGCACCAGCGGCCGGCGCTTGGTGTTTACCACCTGGGCCAGAGCCAGGGAGCAGACGCCCATCGCAGTAACCCCAGCTAGGCTTCTGAGAATAGTTCACTCTGGCTTGCTCCTGTTATTTGACTTCCTACTCCTGGCATGCCCCTGTCCTGCGCCCGTGCTTGCAGCTCGCGCTCAAGGAGGGCGCCAAGACCATGCAGTTCATGGAGAAGACGGTGGAGGTGGACAAGAACGCGGGCATCTTCGTGACGCTCAACCCGGCCGGCAAGGGCTACGGTGGCCGCTCCAAGCTGCCCGACAACCTCAAGCAGCTGTTCCGCTCCATCGCCATGACGGTGCCCGACAATGAGCTGATCGCCGAGGTGCTGCTGCTGTCCGAGGGCTTCAACTTCGCCAAGGACCTGGCGCGCAAGCTGGTGTCGCTGTTCAGCCTTAGCCGCGAGCTGCTGTCCCCGCAGCAGCACTACGACTGGGGTCTGCGGTGAGTGCCACTGCGCTTCCTTGTCCTGCAGCACCGGTATGCCCCTGTGCTACGCCATCTGGCTGGTTTGCTCTTGCCTCCAAGTCCAGTCCTGGTGTCTTACTACCGTACTGACGCGAACATGCACCGTTCTCGACCCTGCCCCCGCAGCGCCCTCAAGACGGTGCTGGGCATTGCCGGCCGCGAGCTGCGCGACGCGCGCAAGTCGGGCGAGCAGGTGGACATGGAGATGGAGGCGGAGATCATCATCCGCTCCGTGGCGGCCACCAAGCTGCCCACCCTCACCTTCGACGACAACGCGCGCTTCAGGTGCGGCCCTGGGCTCGCATTTGGGGGCAGCATGCATCATGAAGGCTGAGCTGTATCACATGAGTATGCACCGCACCATCTGCTGTAATACCTCCAGTGCAATGCGCAACACCATGCATTTGGCTGAACTCGTCGTGGTCCCCCTCCTGTGAACGGCACGTCCCCCGCTGCCTCCAGGGCGCTCATCAACGACCTGTTCCCGGGCGCCAAGGTGACGGACGCGCGCAACGAGGCCCTGGAGAAGGCGCTGGCGGAGGCCGCCGCCGCCGCCAAGATGGACCTCACGCAGCAGCAGATCGACCGCATGCTGCAGGTGGGAGTGCATGGGGCGCAACAGATGCAAACGGCTTAGCCCACAGGGTACCAAGGGGAGAAAGAGCGTGCGGTGGCTGTCGGGGTTTCGCACGACTGACCTAGTGTACCGTGGCCTCTTGTGTCGCCCTCCCGCCAGCTGCACCTGGCGTGCGAGCAGCGCATCGGCGTCATCATCGTGGGCCCCTCGGGCAGCGGCAAGAGCACGCTGTGGGAGATCCTGGAGAAGGCGTATGAGCGGCTGGGCCGCAAGCCCATCGTGTACAAGATGAACCCCAAGGCCATGCCGCGCCAGCAGCTGCTGGGCTCCATGAACATGGACACGCGCGAGTGGAGCGACGGCGTGCTCACGGCCGCCGCACGCAAGGTGGGCGTTGGCGTGTTTGGCGTCACGCAGGGCCCCCGCAGCTGTGGGGAGAGGGCGGAGCCGGGGTGAGGGGTGAGCAGCCTGCAGCAACCCAACGTGGGTCCGAGGTACCCTGCTGAGTTTATCAGTTCAGCCCGCCGTTCCTACGCTACGACGTGGGCTTGTATGTCCATCCTTTTTCTTCCATGCTGGCGCACCGCATAAACCGCTGGCTTATCCGCTTTGATCCCACTGCGCTGCAGGTGGTCAAAGAGCCGCTGGAGCAGCGCTCGTGGATCATCTGCGACGGTGACGTGGACCCCGAGTGGATCGAGTCGCTCAACAGTGTGCTGGACGACAACCGCCTGCTCACCATGCCCAACGGCGAGCGCATCCAGTTCGCGAACAACGTCAACTTCATCTTCGAGTGCCACTCCCTCGAGTTCGCCTCCCCTGCCACCGTGTCCCGCTGCGGTAAGCCTCCTTGCCCTTTGCTCCACCTCATTTCACACGCTCAGCCAGAGCCGACTTCGCATTATGGTGGACCGGAAGTCAGTCAACCAGCAGCAGCAGCAGGTTAGTCTCAGTACGCCTGTGGCGCCCCAGCTGCTTTCCTGACCCTGCTCCTTCCCCGTCCGTGCCCCCTCCCCCCCGCCCTGCAGGCATGCTGTTCATGTCCGACGAGGCCATGGAGGTGGAGCGCATGCTGCAGCGCTGGCTCAAGACGTACGGCGGCGTGGGCGGCGACGCCAACCAGATGGCGTCCTGGTTCCGAGACTACTTCGACAACGCCTTCCAGTGGGCGCTCAGCCACCAGCGCGCCGTGGAGACCACCAAGGGCGGCGTGCTGGACAGCGCGTTGAGCCACCTGCGGCTGGGGCCCGGCAGCAAGGTGGAGTTCATGGCGGGGCTGTGCCGCGGCATCGGCTCCAACATGAACACCGAGGTCCGCAACCAGTTCTACAACGACATGGCCAGGTGGGCAGCAGTGACAGGGAGCCCCGGGGTGAGCTGCCATTATCTACGACATGACAACGAGACCGCAAGACTGCCATGCATCGCGTGCGCCCTTCGCCCTGTGCGCAGGCTGAGCGGCGAGGGCGGCATCCTGGACGTGGGCACGAGCGCCGACCCGCTGGCGGTGCTGGGCGAGGAGCTGCGCGAGCGCGACCTGGGCGGGGACGAGGGCCTGGTCATCACGCGTGAGCGGGGCGGGGCTGGCTGGCTAGGGATGTGACCATGTGTTATCACACAACACATGGTGTTGAGCTGCTGACCATGCACTTGAAAGCTAGACACGCCGTAACGCCGTGCTACAACCCGTGCAGCCTAAGTTGTGGTGTTCAGGGTATGGTACGGTTCGGCCGGCCACCGGGGACATGGCCCTGTCAACATGTCATGAACGCAAGCAGAAATAGCACCCTGGCACGCCTGCGCTGACTGCAGCTGCTCGGCATAGTAACTGGTCCGCCAGACGGCGCCTCCTCGTTATAAGTGATGCGCATGGCAAGGAGTTATGCTGAGTGCCGTTCGTTCCTCCTTCCTTGCAGCCGAGGTGATCCAAAACCTGCTCATCATCGCGCCGTGGCTCAAGAACCGCGACCCCTTCCTGCTGGTGGGCCCCGAGGGCTGCGGCAAGGGCGCGCTGCTCGAGTACTGCTTCCGCCGCATCATGGGCGTGCAGGTGGCGGTGGTCAACTGCAGCGCGCAGACCAGCGCAGCAAACGTGGTGCAGAAGCTGGTGCAGGTGAGGCCCCCCATGGCTGGGCTGAAGGTTGCATGCGCTGGCTTGCAGGGCTGCTGGGGTACCGTGTTTTGACTTGTTGCAGCATGTGTTGAACCTGCCGTACCCAGCCCTGCTTCCGTGGCCCCAACTTTTGCCGCAGGTGTGTGGCAAGCCCGTGACCACCACCAGCGGCAAGGCGCTGCGGCCGCCCGACAACAGCCGCGTCATCCTGTACCTCAAGGACCTCAACCTGCCGCGCCCCGACAAGTACAACACCTGCCAGCTCATCTCCTTCCTGCAGCAGCTGCTCACGCATGAGGGCTACTACGACGAGAACCTGGACTTCATCCGCGTGGAGCGCGTGCAGATCGTGGGCTCCATGACGCCGCCGGGCTCCGTGGGCCGCCACGCGCTGTCGACACGCTTCACGGCGCGCACCCGCATCCTGGTCATGAACAACCCCGACCGCGAGAGCCTCAACACCATCTACACCGACATGGCGCAGAAGGTGTGCGGATGAGGAGCCTCGTACCTGCCGACCCAACCCGCCTGCCCACACGGGTGTTCCTTCTGCTTGTCCAATAGTGAGGACCTACCTTGCCCTTGCCCATGCGCCATGCCCTCAACCCCGCCTCCCCAGGTGCTGTCCCAGTCCAAGACCGCGAGCAGCGTGTCCCCCGCCGCGCTGTCCAAGGCCATGCTTGAGGTGTTCAGCGCCGTGCGTGACAAGTTCACGCCCAACGAGCACCCGCACTACGAGTTCAGCGCGCGCGAGCTGACGGAGTGGATGAGCGGGCTGCAGCGCTACAGCCTGGAGGGCGGGCTGACGCTGCTGCAGGCCATTGCGCACGAGGGCACGCGCGTCTTCCGCGACCGCCTGGTGGGCGACCACCAGGAGGACTTCAACCGCATCCTGGTCGGCACGCTGTCGTCGCTGCTGGGCTACAAGCAGGACGTGAGTGCAGGGAAAAGGGTCCGGAAGGCTCTGGCATGTAAGCTTCTTTCAATTGGCACAGCAGTGTTGCCACGCAAGTGGCGAGCGTGTAGCTTGGCTGGATACCAAGTGCATTAATGCGGTAACAGGTTAAGCAAGGCGCGTCCGGAAAGCCAAAGGAGGGCACTTGGACGGCGCATGGTGAACAGTGTCTTAAGCTGCCATCCTGCACCTCGCCATGCAGGCCACCGTGTGGTACGCGTCCACGCTGGGCGCCAGCGCCGAGGAGCGCATCAGCGGCGACCTGTCCAAGATCAAGCTGCTGCGCTGGGAGGCGGACTCGTTCGCGGAGCTGGCGGCGGAGAAGCTCAAGGTGGGCCTGGGGCCCAGGGCACATGCGCCAACCCAGCAAGGAGTTGAATACTTCAAAGCTAAGCCCTTAGAGCTAGCTACGCTGCCGTACGCACACCAACCCATAGTCAAACCGCATGCCGTCCCGCTCACCCCCCTGCAGGGCTACGAGCGCGAGCACAAGGAGCTGTCGCTGCTGCTGTTCCCCGAGGTGCTGGAGCGCATCGCGCGCTTTGACCGCGTGCTGAGCCAGCCGGGCGGCTCGCTGCTGCTGTGCGGCAACAGCGGCGTGGGGCGGCGCTCGCTGGTGCTGCTGACCGCCTACATGCACAACATGGAGTTCATGACGCCCAAGATGACCAAGTGAGCCGCATGCCCACTCAGCCCACGCGCCCCTTGCCCCACCATGACCTGCCCTGGTGTTGTATTCCGCTGCGTGTTCCCCTTGGCCTGGGCCTGCAGTGAGTCCTGCTGTGCTGCCCCCCAGGTCGTACGACCTCAAGTCGTTCCGCAACGACCTGAAGGAGGTGCTGCGTCGCGCGGGCGTGGAGGGCAAGCCCGTGATGCTGTTCCTGGAGGACCACCAGCTGGTGCAGCCCGCCTTCCTGGAGCTGGTCAACTCGCTGCTCAGCGGCGGCGAGGTGCCCGGCCTGTTCACGCCCGAGGAGCTGGCCAAGGAGCTGGCGCCGCTGGACAAGGCGCGCGACGACGACCCGCTGTACAGCGGCCCCTCCAGCTCCTACGCCTACTTCAGCTACCGCATCAAGCGCAACCTGCACATCGCGGTGTCCATGGACCCCTCCAACGACCAGTTCCGGCAGCGCTGCGAGGCCAACCCCGCGCTGTTCACGCGCTGCAGCGTGCAGTGGATCGAGGGCTGGACCACCAAGGGCATGGCGCAGATCGCGGGCGCGCGGCTGGAGGAGCTGGTGGCCTCCTCGCCCGAGCTCACCGAGCTGGGGGCGCCCAAGCTCATCAGCCACCTGGTGCACCTGCACGTGAGGCGGGGGGCTGCCAGCGGGCGCGTGGGGGTCCATGTAAGCTGTGAGGCTGCTCAGGGTCTGAAGGGTCATGGCTACAAGTGGCCGCATGTAGCCATGGCGGTAGCTTTGACGTGGCAATGACCTCGTGCATCTGTGTTTGTTGACACCGCATGGCGTTCTTCCCTAACCTGCCACTTCCTCCCAACTGAAACTGCGCTCCGCAGAACAACAGCGGCAGCACCACCACGCGCGAGTACCTGGCGCTGGTGTCGCTGTACGGCCAGATCTACACGCGCAAGCGCACGCAGGTGCTGGAGCAGCAGAACTTCCTCAAGGGCGGCCTGGGCAAGCTGGCGGAGGCGGCCGTCACCGTGGACACGCTGTCGGTGGCGGCGGAGAAGCAGCGCGTGGTGCTGCGCGCCAAGCAGGCGGAGGCGGACGAGGCGCTGGTGCACATCCAGGACAGCATGCTCAAGGTGCGGAGGGCGGACGGGGGGCGGGGGGCGGTGTGGGGCCCGGAAGCAGCGTGCTGCCGGCCCGCCAACGCGAGCTTATGCTGTCACAGGACTACAACACTTGAGACCTCATGTGGGGGTTAACGCTTGAGCCCCATCATCTGTGAATTGCATATCGGTATACCGTCCATGTGGCCTCCTTGGCTTTACTAATGTGCCCTACCGGACCTGTAAGTGTAACTGTTGGTGACAAAGCCTGACAGCACTGCCTTATACGTGGCTAAGGGAAGCGTTCTGTTGTGCAGGCTGCTGACCGGCGCAAGGAGGTTGAGGTGCTGAAGAAGCGCACGGCTGTGGAGGAGGTGGAGATGAAGCAGCGGCGCATCAAGGTGGAGGAGGAGCTGAGCGAGGTGCAGCCACTCATCGAGGCGGCGCGCAAGGCGGTGGGCAACATCAAGAAGGACAACATCGCCGAGATCAGGTGCGGGCGTGCACTGCAGCAGCCTGGGCCTCTGGAACTCCGTACGTGGGAGGGAGTCAAAACACAGTGTACAGGTTGTGGTGTCTGATCAACATGGCCTCAGTGCAACGTTTGGCTGCCCCTGCTCCCTCCCTCGCTGCACCCCCGCCCTGTGCCCCACCTGCCCTTGCTCCCCAGGTCGCTCAAGATGCCCCCCGACGCCATCCGCGACGTGCTGGAGGGCGTGCTCATGGTGCTGGGCCAGCAGGACACGTCGTGGAACAACATGAAGAAGTTCCTGGGCCAGTCGTCCGTCAAGGACGACATCATCAACTACGACGCACACAAGGTCACGGACGAGATCCGCTCACGGGTGGGTACAGCCAGGCTCAAGCTCCTCCGTCCTACCCCTTTTCAACTTGCTAACAGCCTATCCCGTGGCTCCTGGTAGTCTACAGAGTCATGTGCCTGTCAACATGGCGTCATCACGCCTGACCAACCCTCCCCGCCCGTGGCCCTTGCCCTATCCCGCAACCCACCCGCAGGTGGAGCAGCTGCTCAAGACCAAGGGCAACTCGTTCGAGGAGGCCGTCATCCGCCGCGTGTCCGTGGCCGCCGCGCCCATGGCCCAGTGGGTCAGGGCCAACATCGAGTTCTCCAAGGTGCTGCAGCGCGTGTCGCCGCTGGAGCGCGAGCTGCGGCGCCTGGAGGCTAGCCTGGAGGAGAGCCAGCGTCTGATCAAGCAGTTCGAGGAGGAGCTGGTGTTCCTGGACCAGCAGGTGGCGCAGCTCAAGCAGGACTTCTCCAAGAAGACCAGCGAGGCGGAGAGCCTCAAGATCTCGGTGGACAAGGCCGAGGCCACGCTGTCCTCCGCGCGGCAGCTGCTGGACGGCCTGCGCGGCGAGAAGGTCCGCTGGGAGAGCACCGTGGGCACGCTGGGCGAGCAGCTCAAGGAGCTGCCGCTGTCGTCGCTGCTGGCGTCCGCCTTCATCACCTACCTGCCGTCCCACCCCGAGGAGCACCGCGCCAAGGTGCTCAAGGAGTGGCAGGCGTACCTGGGCACCTCGGACTTCGACGTGTGCCGCTTCCTCAGCTCCGAGTCCGAGATGCTCAAGTGGAAGGCGGAGGGGCTGCCCGCGGACGGGCTGTCGGCGCAGAACGCGGTGGTCATCCTCAACTCCACCTGGCGCTCGCCGCTCATTATCGACCCCTCCACGCAGGCCTCGGAGTGGCTCAAGCAGCACCTCAAGGTCACGGGCCAGAACATCGAGGTGAGAGGCCCAGCATGGGGTGCCCAGGCGGACGGTGTGGCGCCGCACCAGCAATTGCAGGCATTGTCTGGCGAGCCCAGGACCAGACTGTACAGCAACCGCAAAAAACTGTCAAGTAGACCTGGGACCAAACACTGAACACAAGGTACGGCGGAGTGAGCTGACGCCTGCACCCCTTGCGCCCCCCTCCGCAGGTGACCACCATGGCCGACCAGCGCTTCACCACCACGCTGGAGCTGGCTGTGCGCTTCGGCAAGACGCTGGTGGTGGCGGAGGTGGACAAGGTGGAGCCCATCCTGTACCCGCTGCTGCGCCGCGACCTGGACCGGCAGGGCCCGCGCTTCGTGGTGCAGATCGGCGACAAGGCCATCGACTACAACGACACCTTCCGCCTGTTCCTGGTCACGCGCAACCCCGACCCCTACCTGCCGCCCGACGCGCGCTCGCTGCTGGCGGTGACCAACTTCACGGTGACGCGGTCGGGGCTGGAGGGGCAGCTGCTGGGGCTGACGCTGCAGAAGGAGCGGCCGGAGCTGGAGGAGCAGAAGAGCACGATGCTGAGGCAGGAGGACGAGTGCAAGGGAGGCAGCGGGGGGGGGGGGGGGGGGGGAGGGGGGTGGGGTGGGGGGGTTGGTCCCGCCTCCCTTTGCGCGAATAGAGAACCCGGTCCGGG
>VFQN01004250.1_pt1 | contig 19151 bp, 12 predicted proteins | sample 3512371 | NCBI WGS metagenome assembly VFQN01 (sample SAMN10412370, study PRJNA504923) | tailings metagenome | isolation source: Replicate 2 from Balatoc abandoned mine | place: Philippines: Itogon, Benguet | collected 2017-08-28 | reverse complement strand
GCCGACGCCCTGTTCCACCCCACCGACCCGTGGTTGAGCACGAAGCTCGGGCTTCTCACCAGCGCGTTCCTCGTCACCTACACGCTTTTCTCGCCGGTGTTCGGCTGGTTCGGCGACCGCGGCTCGCGGTGGGCGCTGGTCGGCATCGCCGTCGTCGTTTGGAGCCTGGCGAGCGGCGGGTCGGGGCTGGCGACCGGCTACGTCTTGCTCCTGCTGACTCGTTGCCTGGTGGGCATCGGCGAGGCCGCCTACGGGCCGGTCGCGCCGTCGATGCTGTCGGACATGTACCCGGTCGCCGACCGCGGGAAGGTCATGTCGTGGTTCTACCTGGCGATCCCGGTCGGCAGCGCGCTCGGGTTCGTCGTCGGCGGGGTGGTGGCGGCGGCGTTCGGGTGGCGGGCGGCGTTCTACGTCGTCGTCGTACCCGGACTGATACTCGGCGCCCTCTGCTTCCTCATGCGCGACCCGCGGGTTCACCACACGCCGGCCGACAAGCCGGAGGGACACGCCCCCGAGTCGCCGGGTTACTTCGCGGTCGTGAAGGAGCTCCGCGGCGTGCGGTCGTTCGTGCTGTGCTGCGCGGGCATGACCTGCACCACGTTCATACTCGGCGGCGTGGCGGCCTGGGCGCCGACGTACATCTTCCAGCGCGAGGCCCGCTTCGCGCTCACCCCGGAAGTGATTGCCAAGCTGGAGGATCTCAAGACGACCGAGGGGAACCGGGTGGTGCCGGCCGACGTGACGGACAAGCTCCGCCCGGCGGTCGGTGCGAAGGAGTACGACTACCCGGCGTTCAAGGCGTTGCTCCTGGAGGCTCTCGGCCAAGAGCTCCTGCGTCAGTACGGCGAGCGCGTCTACGGGGCTGCGCCGACCGCGGACTCGGCGACGATTGGTGGGGTGAACTTCCGGTTCGGCGTAATCGTGGTTCTGTCCGGGCTTGGGGCAACGCTCTTGGGCGGTTGGCTCGGTGACAAGTTCCGGGCGATGGGCGTGCGCGGGGCGTACTTTCAGGTCGCTGGGTGGGGGACGGTCGCGGCGTGGCCGTTCTTCGTGCTAATGCTCCACATCCCGTTTCCCTACGCTTGGTTCCCGCTGTTCGTGGCGGTGTTCGGGCTGTTCGTCAACACCGGACCGGCGAATACGATTCTGGCGAACGTCACACGGTCTGATATTCGGGCGACGGCTTTCGCGGTGAACATCCTGGTCATCCACCTGCTCGGGGACGTGATTTCCCCGCCCCTGATTGGACTTGCGGCTGACGTGTCGAGCCTGAACACCGCGTTCCTGGTCACATCGCTGATGATCCTGGTCGGGGGGCTCCTCTGGGTCGCCGGCGCCCGTCACTTGGACACCGACACGGCGCGAGTGGACGGGAAAGAGGGTAAAATACCGTGAACGATCGGCTTACGGCCGACGTCGAAGATACGAGCGGGCGGGGCGGAATCGGAGCTGACCGGGCGCCGAAAAATGGCCCAGATTCGATCTTTCGCTGGCGTCAGCCTCCGTTTGTAGGTAGGATGAGCAAGCGGAGCATATCTCGCTCGCGTCTCAGATATGGCTCTCTCAACTCCTCAGGAGAAGGTCGTGGTTATCGATTCTTACTCGCCTCCTCCGAGCACCGGGCGCCGGCGGGGCTTCACGCTGATCGAACTGCTGGTGGTGATCGCCATCATCGCCATTCTGATCGGGCTCCTGCTGCCGGCAGTTCAGAAGGTCCGCGAGTCCGCCGCCCGGACCAAGTGCCAGAACAACCTCAAGCAACTGGGGCTGGGTTGTCACCTGTACCAGGACACGTACAAGAAGTTGCCGCCCGGCTGGCTGACCACGGGGGTGGCCGAGGCGCCGAGTCCAGGCTGGACTTGGGCGACGCTCATCATGCCCTACATCGAGCAGGGCAACCTTTACACGTCGATGGGCGTGGACGCCAAGACGCCGAACGGCCCGAACAACGCGGCCAATAGCGTCGGAGCCATGCAGACGAAGGTGGCCATCTACCGCTGTCCGTCCGACACGATGAGTGACACCAACCCGCTCTGGAGCGTTACACTCCCGAGCGGTAACGTCCAGGCCGCCACCAACAATTACGTCTGCAACCGCGCGGTCTTCGGGCCCAACCGGACCACCACCGGGACGACCGGCATTATGGACCAGCTGAGCATCGAAGGGATTCGTGACGGGGCCAGCAACACCATCCTGATCGGCGAGCGTGACGGGACGTTCGGCGTCGGGGCTCTCCTCGTCCGCGGCAGCTCGGCGTCCAACTACTACGGCATGATGGGCGCGGTCCTCAACGAGAAGCCGCCCGTGGGGACGGCGCAGTGGGGTACGGGCGACGCACAGCGATACTGCTTCAGCAGCTTGCACACCGGCGGGTTCCAGTTCGTGATGGGCGACGGCCGCGTGATCTTCCTCCGCGACTCGATCGGCAACAACCCGAGCGAGAATCCGGCGTCTTGGAATTCGGCCACGTTCAACTCGGCGTTCGTCGCACAGCGGCTGATGCTGCCGAACGACCGGCTGCCAGTTAGCATCGACGACTGAGTCGAGTCCACGCGGGCGGCGGCTTCTAGCCGCCGCCCGCGTTTTTTCGTTCCCACCACCTTCTTAGGGCTTACCCGCTATGCCCCGCCTCCGAATCGCCCTCTCCACGGCGGCCGCGACGTTCCTTCTGGTCCTTCTCGCCGGGTGCGGTGGCGGGACGACCACCCTCGAAGGTCAGGTCACGTTCGGCGGACAGCCGGTGGACGGCGGGGCGATCGTGTTGATACCGCAGGGTAGCAAGGATCCTGCTACGGGGGCGCGCATCGTCAACGGCAAGTACGTCGCGACCGCGAAGGCGGACAAGCTCCCGCCGGGCACCTACAAGGTGCAAATCAACTGGCTCAAGCCGACGGGCAAGAAGGTCAAGAGCGAGACCGACGCGGATCAGATGGTCGACGAAACCCAGGAGGTCATTCCGCTGGAGTACAATGTCCAGTCGAAGCTGACCGCGGAAATCAAGTCGGGCTCGAACACCGCCAACTTCGAGCTCAAGCCGGGCGGCGCGGTTGCCGCGCCGCCGGGGCAACCCGCTGCGGGCGGCGCGAAGAATCAAGGCGTGGTCGACTAACGGCCCGCCGTTGTCCGTCGTTACGGGGCCGGCGACCCACTCGGGTCATCGGCCCCGTAGCGTTACCGCGCACCACCGGACGCCCCGAACCGCCGCGCTACTGGCGCCGCGTACGCCGTGCCCACGCTGCCCTCTTCGTAGCGACCCACCCGCAGCCCGTTCAGCAGTGTCGGGACGAGCAGAACCGCGCTGCGGCCCAGCGCCGGCAACCGGCACCACACCACCCGCGTCACCGGTCCGGCGACGAGTTCGCCCGCACTACCCGCGGTATGGCCGACGAGCCGGGCAAGCCAATCCGTTCCGGCGAACACGAGCGCGACCCCGACCACGAACTACGCCCACGTCCCGCTCATCGCTTCCTCGGCCGTTGGTAATGCAGTTGTCGTGGCCGGCGAACCCGGCGGGCGGCGGGCGGGTCCGTCGGTGGACGGGCCGGCGCGGCGGGCGTAAGCCAGTCCCTTCCGGGCACCGCACACCGAGGCCAAGGCTGATGCCGAGTTACAACCCCGCCGCCGTCGAGCGCCGGTGGCAGGAATACTGGCTGGCGAACAAGACGTTCCGCACCCCCGACCCGGGTGAGCCCGGCACCGCCGGGAAGCCGAAGTACTACGTCCTCGACATGTTCCCGTACCCGAGCGGCGCCGGCCTGCACGTCGGCCACCCGGAGGGGTACACGGCCACCGACATCCTGGCCCGCTACAAGCGGATGCGCGGGTTCCACGTCTTGCACCCGATGGGCTGGGACGCCTACGGCCTGCCGGCCGAGCAGTACGCGGTGGAGAAGAACGTCCACCCGCGGATTACGACGCAGCAGAACATCGCCACGTTCCGCCGCCAGATCCAGGCACTCGGCTTCTCCTACGACTGGGACCGCGAGGTCGATACCACCGACCCGACCTACTTCCGCTGGACGCAGTGGATCTTCCTGCTGCTGTACGACACCTGGTACGACCCCGCGGCGAAGAAGGGCCGCCCGATCGCCGAGCTGCCGATTCCGCCGCACGTCGCCGATCGTGGCGAGGCGGGGGTGCGGCTGTTCCGCGACTCGCACCGGCTGGCGTACCAGGCCGAAGTACCGGTGAACTGGTGCCCGGCGCTAGGGACGGTGCTGGCGAACGAAGAAGTGATCGACGGCAAGAGCGAACGCGGCGGACACCCCGTCGAGCGCCGCCCGCTGCGCCAGTGGTTGATGCGCATCACCCAGTACGCCGACCGCCTGTTGGAAGACCTGGACCCGCTGGACTGGTCCGAATCGATCAAGCAGATGCAGCGGAACTGGATCGGCCGCAGCGAGGGTGCGGAGGTGACCTTCGCACTCGCCGACGGTGCCGTCGGCGATGCAGCAATCAGCGTCTTCACGACTCGCCCCGACACGCTGTTCGGCGCCACATATATGGTGCTTGCGCCGGAACACGGCCTGGTCCCGCGGATCACGACGCCCGAGCAGTCGGCCGCGGTGGCGGCGTATCAGGAGGCTGCGGCACGCAAGAGCGACTTCGACCGGACTCAGGTCGCCAAGACCAAGACCGGCGTGTTCACCGGGGCGTACGCGGTCAACCCGGTGAACAGCGAGCGCATTCCCATCTGGATCGCCGACTACGTGCTGGCCGGCTACGGCACCGGCGCCATCATGGCCGTCCCCGGCCACGACGAACGCGACTTCGCGTTCGCCAAGCAGTTCGGCCTGCCGATCCGCACCGTCGTGTCGCCGAACTCCGAGTGGCTGAAGAAGACCGGCAGCACCCGCGACAACCTGACCGAAGCGTACACCGACGACGGTGTCGCCGTGAACTCCGGGCCGCTGGACGGTCTCGACACGGCCGCCGCGAAGGCCAAGATCATCGCCTGGCTGGGGGAGCGGAAGTTCGGCACGCGGCATGTGAACTACAAGTTGCGCGACTGGCTGTTCAGCCGCCAGCGCTACTGGGGCGAGCCGTTCCCGGTGCTGCACGGCCCGGACGGCGAACTCGTCGCCCTGCCGACCACCGAACTGCCGCTGGTCCCGCCCGACCTCGCCGACTTCAAGCCGACCGGCACGCCCGAGGGGCCGCTGTCGAAGGCGACGGAGTGGGTGAACGTCACCCGCGGCGGCGTGGCGTACAAGCGCGAGACGAACACGATGCCGCAGTGGGCGGGGTCGTGCTGGTACTTCCTGCGCTACATCGACCCGCACAACGCGGACGCGCTCGCCGACCCGGCGAAGCTGAAGCACTGGCTGCCGGTGGACCTGTACGTCGGCGGCGCCGAGCACGCGGTGCTGCACCTGCTGTACAGCCGATTCTGGCACAAGGTGCTGTTCGACCGCGGCTTCGTCCCGTGCCCCGAGCCGTTCCAGCGGCTCGTCAACCAGGGGATGATCCTCGGCGAGTACGAGTATCACGTGTCCGATTTGAACGCGGCAACGTTCTCAGCGCTAGGAATCGAGGGTGTTCGCCGGGAATCGTCCGAAGACCAGACGTTCACCTATGTCCTGAAGGTGAAGGCGGTCGATGGCGACAAGCTCATCAATCTGCCAGACGAGCTGATCGAGAAGAAGAAGGGCAAGACGTGCCTGAAGGGCACCGATATCGAGTTGATCGGCAAGGCCGAAAAGATGTCGAAGAGCCGCGGGAATGTGGTCAATCCGGACGACATCATCAGCGAGTACGGCGCCGACAGCCTGCGGCTGTACGAGATGTTCATGGGGCCGCTCGAAGCCGTGAAGCCGTGGAGCACGAAGAGCGTCGAAGGCGTGTACCGCTTCCTGACGCGGGCGTGGCGCCTCATCGTGGACGACACCGCCGAGGAGGTGAAGCTGCACCCGGCCGTGACCGACACCGCACCGGACAAGGACACGTTGCGGGTGCTGCACCGCACCATCCAGAAGGTGGGTGAGGACACCGAAGGGCTGCGCTTCAACACGGCGATCGCGGCGATGATGGAGTTCGTGAACCACGCGACGAAACTGGAGGCGCGGCCGCGGGCGGTGCTGGAGCCGTTCGTGCTGCTGCTCGCGCCGTACGCGCCGCACGCCGCTGAGGAGCTGTGGCGGGCGCTCGGCCGCGGCCCGACGCTGGCCTACGAGCCGTGGCCGGCGTTCGACCCCGCGCTGACAAAGGCGGACGAGATCGAGATTCCGGTGCAGGTGAACGGCAAGCTGAAGGCACGCCTCACAGTCCCCGCCGAGGTGACGGACGCCGACCTGGAAGCGATGGCGATGGGCGACGAGTCGGTCAAGGCCGCGATCGCCGGCAAGACCGTGAAGTTGGTGAAGGTAGTGCCGCGGAAGCTGCTTCCCATCGTGGTGGGATGAGTTCGGTATATAGCGGCCGGCAAGCCGGCCGCTATATACCGGAGGGCGTCGGCCAACGCCCGCGCTGCCATCGCCGTATCGCGGCCGAGGCGGCGGAACTCGCCGAGCAGCGCCGGCCGGCGGAGCAGGGCGGCGACCGCCTTCGGCACCGACACCGACCCGCCCGCCAGCAGCCGAACCAACTCCGGTGACAATGCGGTGTCAGCGGTGTCCGATACGACGCGGACGGCCTCGAACGGCACGCCACGCTCGCGGCACACGGCCTCGACCGCGGCCGACTCCATGTCCACCGCATCGGCGCCGGTCTCGGCGCGGAGACGGGCCTTTTCGGCGGGCGTGGCGACGAGGTGATCGACGGTCACGATCCGCGGTGACGCCACGACGTCGCCGACCCGCAGTTCCGGCGCGAGCGCGCCACAGAAGCCGGCCGCGACGACGCGCTCCGGCGTCACGTCGTCGAGTAGCTTCGTGGCGGCCGCCCGCGCCGCGGCGCGGCCGACGCCGGACACGCGCACGGCCACGTCGCGCCGCCCGCGCACCAGCCGGCGGAACGGCGCGGCCTCGCGCCCCAGCGCGAACAGTACGCCGGTCACGTCAGCTGCCAGCGGAGCATCTTGAGGCTGTCGCCGAGCCGGGCGTTCACGCCCAGCGCCGCCGCCACCTCGTACCCGCTGTGCATCATGCAGTGCTCGCAGCGCGGGTCCTTCCCGTAGCCGTACTGCGACCAGTCGGTGTTCTCCATCAGGTCGCCGAACGACGGGTGGTGCTCGTCGGTGATGAGGTAGCACGGCCCCTTCCAGCCCTTCACGTTCCGCGTCGGGCTGGCCCACGCCGCGCACGTCAGGTCGCGCTTGCCCTGCAGGAACTCCAGGTACACCGGCGAGGTGTTCATGGCGTACTTCTTGAACAGTCCGGCCGCCTCGTTGAACTTCGCCTTGATCTGGTCGCGGGTCAGGAAGATCTCGGCCGCGTCCGGGTTGGTGCTGCACACCGCCGCGTACCCGTAGGCCGGCGACAGCATGAAGCCGTCGACGCCGAGCTGCGTGAGGTAGGCGTACAGCGCGTCGACCTCGGCCATGTCGGTGTCCTGGAACACCGTCGTGTTCGTGCAGACCATGAAGCCGGCCGCCTTCGCCGCCTTGATCCCCTCGACCGCCTCCTTGAACACGCCCTTGCGCTCGACCGCCTTGTCGTGCGTCTCCTCCAGGCCGTCGAGGTGGACGTTGAAGAAGAACCGGCTCGTGGGCTTGAACTGGTGGAGCTTCCGCTTGATGAACATCCCGTTCGTGCACAGGTAGATGTGCTTCCGCTTCTTGAGGACGCCGCGGACGAGCTCGCCGATCTGCGGGTAGATGAGCGGCTCGCCGCCGCAGATGCTCACGATCGGCGCGCCGGCGGCGTCCACCGAGTCGAGGCACTCCTCGACCGTCAGCTTCTCCTTGATCGTGCTCTCGTACTCGCGGATGCGCCCGCAGCCGGTGCAGGTGAGGTTGCAGGCGTGCAGCGGCTCCAGCATCAGCACCAGCGGGAAGCGCTGCTCCCGCCGGATCTTCTTCTTGATCATGTACCCGGCCATGTCGGTGGTCAGGCTGAGCGGGAAGCGCATCGTCGGTCCTCGGGTCGCTACGCGGCGGGGTGAATTCGTGGCGAACGGCCGGCGTCAGCCGGCTGGTCGTTGTTTCAGGCACCTGGGACAACCACCAGCCGGCTTACGCCGGCCGTTCGCCCGGGTAGCTGACAACTCGTTGGGAGCCGTGAAGCTTCATCCGCGGGTGCGGCGCGGCGTGGATCATGTCTGCCCTGAACTCCGAATCCTGAACCCCGAATGCGTCCACGTAGCGGCCCAGCGCCATGAGCGGGAAGTAGACGGGGTACAGGTGATACTTCAGGTAGAAGACGCGCGGGAAGCCGGTGCCGGTGAACGGCTCCTCGGCCCAGCCGCCGTCCGCGCTCTGCGTGCCGATCAGGTACTCGACACCGGCCCGCACCTCGGGCGTGTCAGCCTCGCCGGCGGCCAACAGGCCGAGCAGCGCCCACGCCGTTTGCGATGCGGTCGAAGGGCCGACGCCGGCCTGCGCCGGGTCGTCGTAGCTGCGGCAGCTCTCGCCCCAGCCGCCGTCCTCGTTCTGCACGTCCTTCAACCAGCGCACCGCCCGGCGCGCCACCGGCTGGCTCATGTCGAAGCCGACCGCCGCGAGCCCGACCAGTACCTGCCAGGTGCCGTAGACGTAGTTCACGCCCCAGCGACCGAACCAGTTCCCGTTCTCCTCCTGCCGTGCCAGGATGAAGCGGACGGCCCTGTCCACCGGTGGCTGGCCGACGCGGTAGCCGTAGTGGCTCAGCGACTCCAGCACGCGGGCGGTGATGTCGGGGCAGCTCGGGTCGAGCATGGCGTTGTGGTCGGCGAACGGCACCTTCTCAAGCACCTGCTTGTTGATGTCGCGGTCGAACGCCGCCCACCCGCCGTCCGAGTTCTGCATGGCGAGCAGCCAGTTGATCGCCCGGTGGACCGCCGGCCGCGCGTCCGCCTTCGTCGCGTGGCCGGTGCGGGACAGGGCGATCAGCACCATCGAGGTGTCGTCGGTGTCTGGGTAGAAGGCGTTGCGGTACTCGAAGAACCACCCGCCTGGCTCCACGCCGCGCACGGTCTTCGCCCAGTCGCCCGCCCGCCGCACCTCCTTGGTGAGCAGCCAGCGCACCGCGTCGGCGCTCTCGGCCGAGCCGCCCGGCTCGCCGGCGTCGGCGAGTCCGATCAGTGTCAACGCGGTGTCCCACACCGGCGAGAGGCACGGCTGGAGGCGGAGCGTGTCGCCTTCCTCGATGCACAGGTCGTCGAGCTGCTTCATCACCCAACGGACTTCCGGGTCGGTGTCCGGCACGCCCGTGCACTTCAGCACGATCGCGTGGTAGACGATCGGCGGGAAGATGGCGCCGAGACCGTCGCTCTCCTCCATCCGCTCGCGCATCCACGCGCGGGCCTGCCGCACCGCGTAGCGGCGGAACGGCGTCAGCCGAAGCTTATCGGCGGCCTTAAAGCACCAGTCCACGCCGAGGAAGAAGTTCGTCCACGACAACCACTTCGCCGTCGGCGTCGCCGGCCAGCGCGGCGTCTCGGGCGGGTGCAGGAAGAGTTCGCGGCAGCCCTGGGTTTCGGGTAGCGGCGTGACGGGCTTGTAGGCGTCCACGATGCTGAGCGGGACGAAGATCGTCCGGCTCCACGCCGACATGGCGTAGACGTGGAAGTAGAACCAGCGCGGGAACAGGATGATCTCGGCCGGCACGCTCGCGCACGCCGAGTACGGCAACTGCCCGAGTAGCGCGAGGTAGAAGCGCGTGAACGAGTTCGTGGCCTCGGCGCCGCCGATCGCGCGGATCTCAGCCGCGGCGCGCTGCATGAGCGGTTCGTCGGCGGCGTGCCCGGCGATCTTGAGCGCGAGGTACGCCTTGACCGACACGCTCACTTCCGCCGGCCCGCCGGGGTAGTTCGGCCACCCGCCCGACGGCAGCTGCTTTTCGAGCAGGTAGTTCGCCGCGAGGCGGACGCGGCGGTCGTCGGCCTTGCCGAGGAACGCCAGGAGCAGGATGAATTCGGACTCAAGAATCGTGTCGCCTTCGAGCTCGCCGACCCAGTGGCCGTCGGGCTGCTGGCGGGCGAGGAGCCCACGACGGCCGCGGTCGGCGGCTTCGCTAACGTCTTCGAGGAAGGCGGCGGTACGGGCGTCCGGGGGCGCGGGGCGCGTCACGGGCGGAATCCTTTCCGGCGGCGCGAGAGCGGATTTCATCGGAGTGTAACCGCGACGAATCGGGCGGAACAAGCTCAACCTACAAGCCATCCGGCGTCGCGGAACCACGCCACGGCGTCGTCGATCGCGGTACTTACCGGCCGCGGCGTCAGCCCGAGTTCGGTCAGGCTACGGCTGGAGTCAAACCGCATCCGCCTCCGGGTCAACTTCACTCCAGTCACGGTCGCGGTGGGGATCGTGCCGGTGACCGCGTCCGCCACGAACTCGCTGACATAAGCCGCCGTCAGTGCGACGGGGTAGGGGACGAGCCAGCGCGGCGGCGGCAGGCCCGTCCGCTTGGCCAGGTAGTCGAAGACCGACTTGACCGACCAGTTCTCGGCACCAAGCAGGTAGCGCACGCCCGGCCGCCCGCGCTCCAGGGCGCGCGTCATCCCGTCGGCGATGTCGCGCACGTCCATCAGGTTCAGGTCGGCGTCGAGGAACGCGGAGCGCGTGCCGCGGCAGAAGTCGAGCATCATTTGCGTCGGCGGCGAGCGGCCGCGGTCGCCGGGGCCGACGGGGAGCGTCGGGTTCACGACCACGACCGGCGCCCCCGCCGCAGCGAGGTGGAACGCGAACCGCTCGGCCCGGAATTTCGACCGGCAGTACGGGCCAATCACGTCGCGCGCCGGCACGTCCTGCGTCTCGGCGATGGCTTCCGTCTGCCGGCGGCGCGTCAGGATACTCTCGGTGCTGGTGTGCAGAATCCGTTTCGCGCCGGCCCCCAGCGCCGCCGTCAGCACGTTCACGGTGCCAAGGTAGTTGACGCGGTGGAAGTCGCGGCGCCGCCGCGTCCACAACTGCGGGTTGGCCGCGAGGTGGTACACGTCGCCGCCGCCGCGGAGCGCCCGCGCCACCGCGGCGGCGTCGCGGATGTCGCACAGCTCGAAGTCGATCCGGTCGAGCGGCAGGTGGTCGACGGCCGCGCCGGGTCGGTCGAGGACGCGGACCCGTTCGCCGCGCTCGACGAGCAGGCGAACGAGGTGTGAACCGATGAACCCGGCCCCGCCGGTGACAACCGTCACGCCCGCCATTGTGCCTCCCGGATCGAGCCGCCCAGGCTACACCGGTCCGGCCGTGCCGGGAATACCGGCTGTGACGGCGCCGGACGCCGGTCGGACCGTCCGACCCGGGTCGGACGGTGCCGGAAAGTGTGCGGGTACGGCCGATACCAGATGCACGACCGGGGCGGACCCCCGCCCGGCCACGGAGGGACCAGGACATGAAACGGATTCTGCTCGGCCTGGCGGTCGTCGCCCTGGCCGCGACCACCGCGCAGGCTGACCCGGGTGGGTTCCGCCCGCCGGCGGGCGCCGGGTACCCGGCGCCCGCGCCGCAAACCACCGGCCCGTCGGACACGTTGATCGGCGCGATGACCGCTCCGGCGACGCGCCCGCCGGAACGCTACGGCCTGCTCCCCGGCCTGCGGAAGCTGTTCAGCCTCGACAAGGGGTGCAGCGAGTGCGGCGGGAAGCACGGCGGCGGCGGCTGCCCGAACGGCGGCTGCGGGCCGTTCGGCCGCGGCACCTACACCGGCGGCGGGGCGGGGATGTACCCGCCGGCGAACCAGGGGACGCTGGTGTTCCCCCACCACCCCTACGTCCGGGCGCCGCGCGACTTCTTCATGTACGAGCCGGGCCGCTAACTGATTGGGCGAACGGCCGGCGTGAGCCGGCTGGTCGTTGGTACAGCGGCCTGAGACGGCGACCGGTCACCCGGGTTGTCCGCTCAGGCCGCTGTACCAACGACCAGCCGGCTCACGCCGGCCGTTCGCCTATTTGCCCCGGTTGTTCCGCTCCAGTTCCCGCAGGTACGTCAGCGCCTCGTCCACCGTGCCGACCGCGGCGCCGGGCACGCGGCCGCGGTCGTCGCACTCGCGCAGCTCCAGCAAGTCCTCGAAATCGTCGGACGACTCCAGCCGCACGCGCTGCCGGTGGCCGAGCGTGTTCGTCTTGTACTCCTGGGCGAGCATGTGGTTCTCGATCAGCCAGGCCGTCCGCTCGGTGATGAGCCCGTCGAGCGCCTGCACGCCGGCGGCCACGTGGTCGTAGGGATCGATCCCCTTGCCGACGTCGTGGAGCAGCGCGGCGAGGAGGAACTCCTCGTCCCACGGGCGGGCGTCCTTCGCCTGCTCGAACACCTGGAGCGAGTGGTACAGCACGTCGCCCTCGGGGTGCCACTTTGGGCTCTGTTTCACCCGTTCGAGCGGGAGCAGGAGCAGCCGGAAGACCTGGTGCGGGTCCACCGCCTCGGCCTGCTCGGCGAGCGCGTCGGCGACGTTCACCTCGGGGTGCTCGCGGGCGATGAGTTCCTCCAGCTCGCGCGTCGTCGCCCGCTCGATCGGCTTGCCGGTGATCGAGCTGGTGAACACGTAGTGCGCCTTGTCCTCGGCGTAGACGGTCAGCTCGAACGGGAACACGTCGTAGACGTGGACGTGGGTGAACACCCGCGTCTCGTTGTGCTTGGTGATCTGCTTCCGCTCCACGTCGTACTGCACGCCCTCGTCGTCGAGGGCGCTCGTGACCGGCTCGATGTGGTCGCTGAACAGGTGCAGGTCGATGTCCGAGCCCTTGCGGGTGTGGCCGGTCATCACGCTGCCGATGAGCTTGGGGCGGAAGCGGGCGAGGAGCTTCATCATGCGGAGGGCGTGCAGCCGCATGTCCTTGAGGTCCGCGGTGCGGCGTTCGCCTTCGTGCGTGCGGGCGAACTCTTGAATCAGGTCGCGGATCTCGGCGTTGCTGGGGAGGTCCGACGGCTTTACCGACCCGCGGCAGACGCGGTCGGCGGCCTTGCGCTTGGCGGTGAAGTATTCGCTTTCCGTGCGCGCGTACATGAGCCGGGCGGCCTCGAAGGCAATCGCCCGACGGAGCTTGGCATCGGCCATGAGAAGGGGTGCTGCGGTTTGTTTAACGAGCCTGTCCGGTGCCGCAGCGAGGCTCGGGGGCATTCTACCACGCCAGCCGCGCGGTGCCTGGGTTTTCAGCCCGGAGGGCGCCTTCGCTAGCCCGGGGTGGAAACCCGGGGCGGCGTCGGCGTGGAGACAGATGCGTCATCACCCCGGACTCCGCCACAGGCCACCCGGGGTTTCCACCCCGGGCTAGCGAAGGCGCCCTCCGGGCTGAAAACCTAGCTTTTCCCCAACACCAGATCGACGACCCAGCAGCCGCGGACGTGCGGGCCGGTGCCGCGGCAGTGGGCGAGGATGTCGGCGTCGGCGCAGCCGGCGTCTTCGAGTGCGTCGGCCAGCACCGGCATCGCGGCGAAGTCCCGCGACTCGTACATCCCGTAGGCGATGGCGGCCACGGCTTCGGTTCGCCACGACGGGTCAATTGCGATGGCGTGGAAGGGGTTGCCGAAAATGTCGCACAGTCGCCTCCCAACCGCGCTCAGTGGTGGGAGTACATGGACCAAAATTCCCGTAACCTCACGCTGAATCAGGGAGGTAGCCCAAAGCAAAGGCATTTCAGGAAACGATGGCTCACCGCCCCAAGCCTCGCGGAGTTGCGAAACAGTCATTCGCCCATCGGCATAACGCTCAGCTACCTCGTAGCGGATCGAGACTTCTCGTTGCCGATCCGTCTGGCACTGACGGAGTACCCCAACCACAAAAAGGATCAGCTTCCGATCACTCGCCCGACCTTGGAGGAACGTCAGCATCGGCGTCGGGTCAGTCGCCGCCAGCCATTCCGCTTCCGTCATCGGTCGCCCTCGAAGCCGCTTTGTCCTCCGATGATACCAGCCCGCACCCGGCCGAAGGCTTCTGCTCGAGTCATGCGGTTCTGTTGCTTCACGCGCGACTGCTGGTGCACATTCCCGCCGGAATCGCATGGCGGTTTCTTGGACGCGAAGAACGGGAGTGATCCGTAAATCAGAACGGTATCGACTCGACATCCGATTCTGGAGGTCACCCATGCACTTCAAGCCCGCGGGCTACACCACGGTCTCCCCGTACCTGATCGTGGACGGGGCGAGTCGGACGATCGACTTCCTCACTCAGGCTTTCGGCGCCATCGAAATCCGCCGCTACCCGGACGAGCACGGCCGAATCATGCACTCGGAGGTCCGTGTCGGCGACACGGTGGTGATGATCGCGGACGCCGCGGAAAGCTGGCCCTCCGTCCCCGCTCACGTTCACGTGTACGTCGAGGACGTCGACGCCACGTTCAAACTCGCCTTGGAAGCGGGAGCGACGGCAGTTCAAGAACCCACGAAGAAGGACGACCCGGACAAGCGTGGCGGGGTCAAGGACGCCGGCGGGACGACGTGGTGGATTGCGACGAAGGTGGAATGACCAGAACTGCGTCCCGAACGCCTTCACCACCACCGGGAGTATCACCGCGGTCGCCGGTGTTGACGGCTACCGGGGCTTGCGCCCCGGCCTAACAAGCAGTCGGCTCACGCCGCCTTCAGCGCGAAGTCGGGACGATCGAGGCGGAAGTGCGGCGAGTAGTACGGGTCGCCGGCCTTCAGGAACGCCGACCACTTCAGGTGGAACAGGTCGTACTCGCGCTTGAAGCGGGCCTGCTTCTCGGCCGTGTCCTCGTAGCCGCGCGTCTTGCTCTCCAGGTGGTAGAGTTCGGCGTCCGGCGTCCACACGACGCGGTAGCCGGCCTTCAGCACCGCGAGGCACAGATCCACGTCGTTGAACGCGAGCACGAACCCTTCGTCGAAGCCGCCGACGTCCGCGAATACGTCGCGCTTCATCAGCAAGCAGGCGCCGGTGACGGCGGCGACGTTCTGCGTGATCCGCAGCCGCTGCATATAGCCGGCAGCCTGCCGCGGGTAGAACAGGTGGCTGTGCCCGGCGACGCCGCCCATGCCGACGACGATGCCGGCGTGTTGGATCGTATCGTCGGCGTAGTACAGCTTCGCGCCGACCGCCCCGACGCCCGGCTGCACCGCCTGAGTCACCATCGTTTCGAGCCAGTCCGGGTTGATCGCTTCGGTGTCGTTGTTGAGGAACAGGAGTAGATCACCCTTCGCCTGCGAGGCGGCGAAGTTGTTGACCGCGGCGTAGTTGAACGGCTTCGTCCACTCCACGACGCGCACGTGCGGCTGCTTGTGCAACTCGCGGTAGTAGGCGTGCGTCTCGGGCAGCCGACTGCCGTTCTCGACGATCACGAGTTCGTAGTTCGCGTAGCTCGACTTCGCCAGCGAATCGACGCAGCGGCTCAGCAGCGCCACCTGGTCCTTGTTCGGGATGATGATGCTGACGAGCGGCTGCGTGCGCAGGTGGTACACGACCTGATAAATACCCTGGACTGCCCCGTCGTGGACCGTGGCGTCGATGCCGAGGCGCGCCAGGTGCTCGGCGACCGCCTTCTTGCCGGCCTCGAAGGCGTAGTTCTTCGAGCCCTTCGCCATCGCCGTCGATTGCGCGTGCATCCGCCAGTGGTAGAGGACGTGCGGGATGTGGACGATCCGCTTCGCCCGCTCACTCGCCCGCAGCACGAGGTCGTAGTCCTGCGAGCCGTCGAAGCCGGGGCGGAATCCGCCGACCGCGTCGAACAGCGTGCGCTTCAGCGTCGTGAGGTGGCAGATGTAGTTGCGGCTGCGGAGCGTTTCCGGCGACCAGTCGGGCTTGAAGTTCGGCTCCACGCGGTCGCCGTGCGTGTCGATCTTGTCCTCGTCCGAGTAGAGGAAGTCGGCGTCGGGCTGGTCGTTGATCGCGGCGACGACTGCGTGCAGCGCGAACGGCGCGAGCGTGTCGTCGTGGTCGAGGAGTGCGAGGTAGTCGCCGGTGGCGAGCGCCGCGGCGGCGTTCGAGTTGCCGACAATGCCGCGGTTCTCAGGCAAGAATGACACCTTGATGCGGCTGTCAGCCGCGGCCGCCTTCTCCAGCAGCGGCCGAACGTGGTCGGCGGTGCTGGCGTCGGCGAGGCAGAGTTCCCAGTTGCCGTAGGTCTGCTCGCGGACCGAGGCGATCATCGCGTCGAGGAACGCCGCTGGCGGGTTGTACACCGGCACGACGACGCTAATCTTCGGCGATCGGCTAAAGCGGTGGGCTCGCTGCTTCATCAACGCGGCGGAGTCGGGCTCGTGCCTGGAGATCCAGCGCCGGTACTCGGCCGGCGGCGTGCATTCGCTCAGGTAGCGCTCGTCGGGCGGTGGGCCGTTGGCGGCGCGGCGGCGCGCCAGCAGCGCCGCCGGGATCGCCCCGAGGCGGCGGGCGGTGAGCTTCAGCAGCGTGCGGCGGCGCGTGTGGAGCGGGAACAGACGGTCGATGACCTTGTTGACGAGGCTCGCCGCCTTGAACGCCTTCGACCCGCGGACCGCCGCCAGCTCGGCCTGCTTCTGTTCGAGCAACTCGGTACGGCGCATCAGCGCGGTTTCGAGCTGCTCGATGCGCCGCCGGGCGGCGGCGAGGTCGCGGGACGTGTCGGCGTCGTCGGCCATCGGGTCGGCCTGTCGGTGGGCGGGTGCGGAAACGGCGGCTTATAGCCCGCTGCGCGAAACCGGGCAAGTCCGACCCGAGTTTTGGGGTGTGCCAGGTTAAGATGGTGGCTAAACTGATATATCTAATTATTAATTAATTGAAATTGTAAATGGCTCGCTCCTGCCGTTGATTGGTGAACATATGTTTCGTAGACTGTGATTGAGGTGTCGGGATAGGGGGCCACCGACTCTGCCCGCGGCTCGGACCGTGTTCTTTTCAGTCCGGTTGCCGCGCGGGAGGCACTGTCCTGGCGCGCCCGCGGGGGCGGTCGTCCGGGCGACCGTGCAGGTAACCCATGCGATCCCCGCGGCACGAGCGGCCGGCGGGTGTCGCCGCGGCTGGGTACGGAGACAACAACATGACGGTCGATGACGGGTCACCGCCGCGGACGAGAGTACGGCTTGGCCCTGGGGTCACCGAGTTGTGGAACTCCGGTGACGATGCCCCGCTTCGGGGCAACCCCGCCCCCGCGCCCCGGCTGTCGGGCACCATTTCGACCGGAGGCTCGAAGACCCGACCTGACGTACATCATCCGAACGTCCCGCCCGCAACCTCCGAAGCATTCGATGCCGACACTGCCCGAGTTCGCCGCGGTTTATGGGGTCGACTTCTCCGGCGCGAAGCTCGCCGGCCGGAACACGTGGGTCGCCCGCGTCGAGCCGCGCCGCCGTGGGCGGCCGGTGCTCGTTGCGCTCGACCGGCTCGAAGCCCTGTGCGGCACCGCGGAGCGCGGACCGGCGCTCGCGCACCTCGTCGAACTGGTGGCGGGGTCTGAGTCCGCGCTATGGGGCTTCGACGTGCCGTTCGGACTGCCGATCGAGCTGTTCCCGGACGGGGCGGCGTGGGCCGCCCAGTTCGACTTCGTGCGCGAGTGGGGTGACGAGGCGTACGCGTGCGGGCTGGAGTGCATCCGCCGGGCGCTGCTCATCGGCGACCGGATGCACCTGCGCCGCACGACGGACACCGACGCGAAGGCGCCGTTCGACGGCTACCACTACCGGATGATCTACCAGACCTTCTACGGGATGCGCGACGTGGTCGCGCCGCTGAGCCGCGTGGCCGGCACGGCGGTGTTACCGTTCCACTACCGGCGCCTGCCGCGTGCGAAGCGGGTGGTCGTGGAGTGCTGCCCCGGGAGTGTGCTGAAAAGGCTCGGCCTACCCCACCAGAACTACAAGCAACCGACCGGCGGCCCGCTCGCCCGCAAGCGCCTGCGCACGCGGCACACGCTCCACGCCGCGCTCGACGAACTCGTCGTCGTCAGCGACCGCTTCCGCCGGGTGATGATGCGGAACCCCGGCGCCGATGCGCTGGACGCGGTGATCGCCGCGGTCGGCGTGGCGCGGGCGGTCGCCGCGGCGGACCACGCCGCCATCGCGCGGCACCCCCGTTACCCGCGCGAAGGGCACCTCTACGTCTGACGGCTCGGCCCCTTGAAACCGACCGGTCAGTTCCGATCCTGACCGGGTATCACACCCGGCCGCCATGCCACATTCACGCCGCGGCCGGGGTCAGCGAAAGGCGCACGCACATGGCGGATTCGTCCCTCGGGAAACTGGCGATCGTCACCGGCGGCGGGCCAGCGCCGGGGATCAACGGGGTCATCAGCTCGGTCACCATCGAGGCCATCAACCAGGGGCTCGAAGTTATCGGGTTCAAGGACGGGTTCAAGAACCTCGTCCTCGGCGACCCGTCGTCCGCCCGCCCGCTGTCGATCGCCGACGTGGCCCCGCACTACCAGCGCGGCGGGTCGATCCTCGGCACCAGCCGGACTAACCCGGCGAAGAACCCCGAGGACCTCGCCCGCGTCATCAGCACGCTCCAGGGGCTCGGCGTCAAGTACCTGGTCACGGTCGGCGGGGACGACACCGCGTTCGGCGGCAGCCAGGTCTACAAGCAGTGCGGCGGGGCCATCAAGGTCGCGCACGTGCCGAAGACGATCGACAACGACCTGCCGCTGCCGCCGGGCGTGCCGACGTTCGGGTTCGAGACGGCCCGCCACTACGGCGTGCAGGTCGCCCGCAACATCCACGAGGACGCGAAGACCACCACGCGGTGGTACATCATCGTGTGCATGGGCCGGGCCGCGGGGCACCTCGCGCTCGGCGTCGGCAAGGCGTCGGCGGCGACGGTCACGATCATCTCCGAAGAGTTCCGCGGCAAGCGCGTCACCCTCGACCAGATCTGCGACATCATGATCGGGTCGATGATCAAGCGCAAGGCGCAGGGGAAGGGGTACGGGCTGGTCGTGCTGTCCGAGGGGTTGCTCGAGTCGATCGGCGAGCAGGGGCTGCTCGACGCGATGGGCGACGAGCTGGCGAAGTTCGGGAATGTCGAGCGCGACGCCTTCGGCCACCTGCGGCTGGGCGAGATCGAGTTCGGCCGCATGGTCCGCTACCGGCTGGCCGAGCGGCTCAAGGAACTCGGCCTCAAGTTCACGCTGGTGGACAAGGATCTTGGGTACGAACTGCGGTGCGCCGACCCGATCCCGTTCGACGCCGAGTACACCCGCAACCTCGGGTACGGGGCGGT
>VFQN01004249.1_pt1 | contig 19156 bp, 21 predicted proteins | sample 3512371 | NCBI WGS metagenome assembly VFQN01 (sample SAMN10412370, study PRJNA504923) | tailings metagenome | isolation source: Replicate 2 from Balatoc abandoned mine | place: Philippines: Itogon, Benguet | collected 2017-08-28 | reverse complement strand
GTCATCACCGGAAACTGCATGTAGTACGATTTTGGCTGCGACACAGTTACCCCTCCACCCGCGATTCAACTTCCATCGCCAACAGATCCAGTTGAGTGCCGACAGTGATCAGCATCTCCGCACCGCTTCTCAGTCGTTCGATCAGTTCCGCGGGACTTTCAGCTTCCACGCCAATCGTTAAATGCTCCGCATTAGTCTCTGAGAAGACCTCCGTAATGCGATCGCGGACCCACTGCGGTATTTCGTATTTCTCCGACACTGTTACCCCTCCACTTCCGCTTGCTGCTTCGCAAATTCCCGCCACCGCTGATCCACATTGAGCCAGAGTGTGGCACTCGTCCCAAACGCCTGCGCCAACATGTTTGCCGCGCCAGATCCCAACATGATTCGGGGATCTTCCAGCGACAGGAAATCGAGCGTGCAGAGATTCAGCGTCTCATCACCGCCCATCCGTCGTGCCATCTCCAGGCGGTCCCAGCCTCGCGACTCCATTTCCTCAAGGACCAGATCCCAGACGCTGGCACACTCGGTGTCGGACATGGTCAACCCCCATCTTCTTCGGAAGACAGATCCTCGCCACGCATGGCACGCCGCCACGCTCGCATCTCCGCAGGAGTTGAACCGGTTTCATTGGCCCAACTTAAGCAATCCGCAGAGTCATCCCAGTCGACAGCGATCCGGAAGTGAGTCCATGACAAATTTGGCAGCGACAGTCGGACATCGCCGAACAACTCGTACACCCTCCTGCGGATGTAGACTTGGTCTGTTTGAAGGCCAACCATCTGCGCAAAGTCGGCGTCGGACCGACCACGCGAGAACGTCCGCATCCAGCGGGCCGCCATCTCGCTGATATGCCAGTTGGTGTCACTGGTAGCCTTCGCCACACTCTCAATCATCGACCGTTCGCTGCTGATATGAGGCGGACATTTCATAGAGCCGGCGAACTCGAATACATCGACCTCCTCCGGGACATATCGCTTTCCGTCGATCAGGACTTCCATCTTGCTCACCCTCTCTTCACTGGCGGCGGCGCGGGACTCACGCCTTCCGGAATTCGATTACCCACACCCACGGATTCGCAGCCCATGAGCCGGCACCGTTGATCGACTCCCACACAAGTCGAAACCAATCAAACGGACCTCCATTCCCTCCGGTGTCGATGCCGGGATCGATCTGGCGAGGCCAGCCCTCAGCGATTGCGTCGCCCTCGCTGATGTCCTGCAGCCGCTCCACACGCACACCGGTGATTTCGAGCGAGTGGCGCGCGGCCCAGCGCGGCATCTGCATTGCCGATCGCCAGCGACACCATCGCACAGTCGGTTGCTGCTCTTGAAGATCGCCGATCGTCCATGACAGGCGATTCCCCAGGGAGTATTCCGACTGTTGGCTAAACAGTTCTTCGTAAATCGCACTGTCTGGTCGAAAAGCAACGCAATCAATCTCAGGTTCGGACCAGCCTCCCGACCGCGCCCATGTTTCCTTCACCCAGATACGATCACCGACTCGGTATGGACTATAAACTACTTTTCGCAGTCTTCCGGCTGATACGGCTCCATAGGATCGGCGCTCATATCGAAGCCGACTGCATCTGGTCGATCATGGAACAGCCACACAGTATCGTAGTTCTCGGGAAGCTTAACTGGCTGCCTGAACTGCGTCATGCAGCCATCGACGATTGCCTGCACCTGCTCGGCACGGAACACGCGACCGCGTTCTTTCATTGCTGTTGCTGCCATTGTTACCCGTCCTGCTTGAGATTATTGATTGCACCCGCCTGGAGTCGAACCAGGTCCGCCGATGGTAGTTCCGCGAGCCATCGCACCGAACACGCTGCCATCGCACGGCTTCACCTGATGCGTGATGAGGCGTTGTCCGTCCCGCCCCGGGTGCCCGCTGATACTTAGTTAGGCGTTCGGTCGCCCCACGCCATGTCTTTTAGCAGCCGCTGATGTGCCGAGATAACAGGTAGCAAGTCAGTGAAGATCGTCGGAGGTGGGGACACAACCACAACCAGCGCGTGTGACTGAAACCCTGACGACTGACCGTCCGGCAACACAACCACGGTGCGATCAGGCTTGTTGCCGATCACCACAAAATGAGAATCATTCGGCATGAACCATAGGCGGCAGACGCTGCCGGGCTCAACAAAATGAATCTGACACGGCACCACGTCGAGCGGTTCCGCAAACCGTCCGCCCCACAGCTTCATTCGTTCTTTACGCTCTTTTTCGATTTCTTTGGTCGACACAGTTACCCGATCATTAGTGGTGACGATTGTCATTGTTCAGATTGCGAATCCCGGGAGTCGAACCCGGAACCTGGCTTCCCCTTGCACGCCCGATTCGCACGCTGCCAACTCTCCGGCAGCAGAAGCCCGACCGTTGCTACGGGTGCATGGCGTATTTCTTGATGGAGGCCACGCCGTCAGCCGTAGCTCGATGGTTTCTGTGGCGGTCGCTGCCGCGGTGCGAGGCGGTATAGCTCAGTGTGAGGAGGTCGCGGGAACTCAGGCTTCAGGCGGAGTTCCGGTTCTGGCTCGTCTACATGGTCATGGGGCACCTCCTTTTCCGGGAGTCTGACTGTGAATTCAGGCAACTTCGGCTCGCTGTTATCGACAACGATGACCACATATTCATCACAGACGACGACATTCGCTGTCGCGTCGCCAGTGGATGGCGAAAAGTGCATGTATGTGACCGTCCGAAGTCGGCGGAGTATGTCATTCATCAGGGAAATTCCGGGTGATCGGTGGTCAGGCAGCATCAGACGTCTGACGGAAGGATCTTGTAGACGCGTGGCGTCACACCGGAGATCCCCATTTTCGCGATCGATTCATCGAATCGCTGCCAGTGAGTGTCCTTGCCCTCTCGCTGCGCGATCGCCCTGGCTGATGCCAGCAGGGCCTCAAGTTCCAGTTCGCGAGCAGTCTTTGCAGTCGCGAATTGAGACAGCTCCAGATACAGCTTGTTGATGGTTTCTAGGTCTGGCATTTCATTTCCTTTCATAGTGCGTGGTGACGGCGTGTACCCATGCTCCTGTCGCTAATCAGGCCACTCCGAATAGAAATCACCCGCCTTGCACCAGGCGTTTCCATTTTCGTAAGGCACGCCAGACGAATCGCCAAGTTGGAACTCGACGACGCCGCCTGAGCGGCGTAGGCCTGTGACGTTTATTAGGCAGGCTCCGAGAGGTGACATCCAAGGAGCCTCAAACGGCAGCGAATCCATTTGAGCGTGCCCGCCCAACAGCAATTCGGCATCCTGATAATCGCCAATCTTTTCGTTCACCAACTCGCGGAATGCCGCGATCTTTTCCTCATGCTTCAGGCACGCGACCTCATTGTTAAATCTGGTGCCGTCATCGGCTATGTATGTGATTCTCGTCTCAGTTTTCAAATTTTCCCTTTCGATGCTTGGTAACTCCGCGTCATTGACTCTCACGCGCCACACGCGCGGCGAGGCTCATTTCAACCCACTACTTAGCCCATACATGCAACCGCGCCGGCAGGCCCAGCAACACCGCTTTCGAGCAGCTCATTTCCGATCGCACAATCTCGACAGCCCAGTCGAGTGACACGCCCTGCAGATCAGGCAACAACTCACTGACGATTCTTTTCAGGCGTTCCCACTGCCGGGCCGTGAGCGAGTTGTTCTTGCGCACGGGGAACCTGCGAGTGCAGCCGAACCACTCACACTGGTTATCGCAGTGTTTGCGAAACTGTTTGGCGCTCACGCCTTTCTGGGTCTGCTCCTGAAAGGCCATGCGTGCCTCACTCTTCGACTTCTTCTTGCAATACAGCCACAGGTCATTGGCCTTGAGCCATTCCAGAACCTCAGCCTCGCTGGCCGGCGGCAACTTCTTCTTCACTGTTTTTCTGGGGGGGGCGGTTTTCGTGTTCACAACAGCTCCTTACGCCGCGTCTTCGTTTTCGCTAAAAAGCAAACCATCCTCGTCGCCCGGCTCGCGCTGGGTGACCTGCTTCACTAATGGCCTTCTGACCGGGTCGGCCATCTGCGCCCCGTGCAGGGCCATCTTTTCCAGCCGCTCAAGGCCCGCAACGCTCAGCCGTTTGAACCGATGATTCCTGGGTTCACTATCGCGGCCGTCGTCGATCTTTTGCTGTTTGTCTTCTGCCTTCACCAATGTCAGGATCTTTGATAGTTCCAGCGACGTCGGCGGCTCTGCGTTAAATCTGGTCTTCAGGTCACTCAGCAGGTAATTCACCTTGAACCACGTGCTGTTGTCGGCCAGCAGCCGCGGGGCTCCGCGCGGGTCCGGGTCGTCGCCAAGCTTCGCCGCACTCAACACCTGCCATAGCATTTCCGCGACCACCAGCTCGCGATTCTCTTCGGGGGCGCACTCCTGAACTGTGTGCGTTTCTAATAACTGCTCTCTAATGCCTGGCACCCACTGCCCGACAACCTTGTCGTGATAGCCTTCCCACGGCCTCTTGAAGTTGGCCCGGATCTCGACTGACGTGTCTTCAACAATCCGCTCTCGCAGCTTGCTGAAGCTCAACAGCTCGCTGGTGAGCAACTCCACGTAGCCGCCGGGAACTTTCTTCTTTGACCACAGCGGCGAGAACAGTCGCCACTTCACCGGGTTGCTGAGCATCTTCACCAGATGCCATCCCGGGTTGTTTCCGGTGCTGTTGCCAGGTGTGTGGCCCTCGGCTTCTATTCCGGAGTCGGATATCGCCTGAGCCCTTTTTCTTTCCGAAAGTTGCTCGTTGAAAAGTGTGCGCAGATCCTCTTTTGTAAGCGGCGAGCCATTGCTTTTATTGAATCGTGCCGACAGCTTCCAGGCTGAGTTTAGAGACGAACGGTCATCAGGATCGGCCAGGTTATCTACTTGTCTGGCAACGTACTCACGAACATGAGGCTCAGCGTTGGCCGCACGATGCTTTCTCTTCTCAGAAAGAACATCATCAAAGTGCTTGCGGAGATCCTCTTCCGACAGCGGTGACCTGTTTACCTTGTTCCACGCAATTAGCGACTTCCAAACGTCGTTCAGCATTGACCGGTCGTCGAGATTCTGATGACCGTCAAGATGATCCCGGACAAAGATGACTGCCGCAGGAATCCCGGATATCTCACCGTAAATTCTTGCCTGTTTAAGGGTCCAGCTACGCTGATGGCGGCTCAAGATCGAGTCGAAGTTCTGCCGCAGCTTTTCCTTCGTCCACGGCGGTGTGTTCCGCTCATTCCACGCGACGATCAGTTCCCAGATCGCCGCAATCATCGATTTGTCAAAGGGATCTGCCAGCCCGCCCAGCAACTTTCCGATGTAGCTGGCCCCGGCCTCGCGGCGGTATCCGTCAGAAACTCCCTGCGCAATCTTTTCCCAATGCTCTTTCGGCTTCCGCGAGTACCCCTCAGCGGGAGCCTCCAGCGTCCCCTCGCTGGTATACACACTCAATCTTGCAAAGAACTCAGCATCCAGTTCTGCAATGTCGCATTCATCAGGAGACACCAGCCAGGTGTAAACCGCGCCAGTCGGGTGAATGCTCGGCGGGAACACGCTCTGCGCGCCCAGGTCGCCGTTGCCCGTCCGGAACTCGAGCGCATTCTCCAGACCAATTTTGAAGACAGCCTTGTCGGCGTGCGGCAGGTCCACAGACCACTTGAACAGCCTGTGCTTGCCGCGGGAACCTTCGTACGTCGGCGTCACCGGCGGGTTACCGCCCCACAGCTCGATGTAGAGCTTCTCAGCCGCCGGTGAGTCGCACTCGATATCAATGATGCCGCTGTCGCGGCCCAGCGCCACGCCAAGATTGGCGTCCGGCCACCGGTCCCACCAGTCGGTGATGACTTCTTCGTCGCAGGTCGCGGCCTTCTGCCACGCCTTCGGGTGTGGCCGCTTGTCCCTCGCGTGCAAGGGCACGACCCGCCAACCCGCTTCGGCGTAGCGCAACGCCGCATCCAGAATTTCTTCGCCCATTCCGCCCCCTCTGGCCTCTTGCCCTGGCCGGGCGGATCATGCTACTGCGATCTCTTCTTTCGGCTTTTTCTCATGCGAGGCATCCAGCGCCTCGCCGCGAACAATGGCGAGTTCAGGCGGCGCATCAAACACCAGCTCCACCCTGCCGCTTTTGGTTTTCGTGACCCGAATAATCAGATTCACCTGGGGGACATGGATTTCTTCGCCGGCCCGTCGCGTCAGTTTCAGCATCTTGCTTCCTGGGTTAGAGATCCCCCGGGCCACTCCGGCCCGGGGGATAGTGAGAATCAATCCACAACACTCACACTCACCGGCAACAGCTAGTCGTCGCTGCCCTCACCGTCCGCCGGCTCGGTCGCGGCCATCTGCTTCGCCACTCCGGATTCCAGGACGTTGTAGAACCGCTCCTTCACCATGTCGCGGGCCTCCTTGTCGAGGGTGCCGACGACTTTTGGGACGATGCGTGAGAACGGCTCGCCGGTGGTCGCAGGCACCTTTTCAAGGCTGAGATTCACCACAGCGCCCCAGTAGGGGATGCCGAGCTTCGGCATGTTCAGGAAGAACCTGCGCACGTTGTTGAGCGAACCGGGCTGCGCGGTGACCACCAGCGGATACAGGTCGCCCTGACGCAGAATGAACATCATCCGCTGTTCGCGGCAGCGCTTGCCGCTTCCGTTTTTGCCCGTGCCCCATTCGTTGTAGGGGCACTTTTCCCAGTTGAAGTGCCGCTCGTCGATCCGGCACTTTTCGAGCTGGTCAACCATGTCGTCGGGGATCGGCCCGACCTGCTCAGCCGTCACCAGGTCATAGCTGCGCAGGACCGGCATCATGCCGGGCTTGGGGTCGAAGCTAGGCCACAAAACGCCGTGCTTCTGAATGTAGACCAGAACGCCAACAATCTCGCGAGCCGCCTGCATATTCCCCAGGCCATCGGGGATTTCCCACGTCGTACCGCCGCCGCTGGGCATCTTCACTCGCGTGAGATCGCCCACGCCAAACGTCTCGCCGGAGACGCTGTCCATCGCCTCCTGCATCTCCGCGGAGCCGCCACCCAGCGAGAGATAGTTGCTGGATGGAATCACAGAGATGCCTGTACCTGTTGCCGTCGCTGTCATAATAGGCCTTTGCGAAAAGAAAACACTAAACACTCAACATTCACCAGATCCACACAGCCCCTCGCCTCACTCCGGCTGACTACGGCCATCAGCTCAGGCAACGGGGTTTCACGGCTACGCTACTGTTTATTAAAAAGTGGTACCGCTTCTTAATAACTCAAAGCGTTGCAAGGTGAGGGACTGCGAGACTCTGGATTGCGCCTTCCCGGAATTGAACCGGGTCCGCTGGCTTTTCTTCACCAGCTGGTGTCACCACTCCACCTAAAGGCGCGTTTCGCTGTCTTTGGTCATAACAGTCGCGAGGTGTCAGACGCCTCAGGTTGCGTTCGCGACGAAACTCACTTGAAGCCTGCGATCCCATGCAGGCCAGACAGCGACTGGTTCAGCATCACCAGGAAGCCCCCGCTGTGAGGGACAGCAGGTAAAACCCGAGAAGCTTCGCAACCCGATCAGCTGGCCTGTGTACTCAATCGCGTGACCGTGCCAACTTTCAGAACCTCGGCCAGAGCCGGTGGCAGCACTTCCGCCAGCTTTTGCTGCGGATCGTCGTTGGGGCCAAGCTCGCCCAGCTTTTCTTTCACCCTGGACTTGAGAGACGCGGCGCTGTAATTCTCCGCGACCAGATCCCCGTAACCGCAGGCCTCCAGAATCTCTGCCATTTTTTCGGCTGAGACGCCAGTCGCCTTGTTGCAATAAAAATCTGTCTTGGGAAACACAGTCAGGCCATTCACGTTGGCCCGCTTCATGTTCGCCAGCGCCATGTCTTCCAGAATCTGCGGCTCCAGCTTTGTTGACTCTTCTTTACAAGAGGCGAGAAGCTTCTCCAGCTCGCGTCGCAGGTTCTCCAGATCAGTGAACCAGTTGAGTCGCTGTTCCAGCGACACCTGACCGCCGCTCGCCATTGTCTCGACGACGGCGTCACTCTGGGACTTGTGAATCTGCTCACGCTGGTTCAAAGCAGCGAGCAGCTGCTCCCTGATAGCGTCGCCGATGGACTTGGCTTTTTCTGCAATTGCTGGCATGTTTTTGAGCCTTGTTAGTCGCGAGTGCCTTAACAGCATCTGGCGCAGAAAAGTCAGATATGACAGTCAACAACTGACAGCCAGTAGTTGTCCGGGACGGACTCGACCAGCGCCTGAAACTGCTCCGGCCAATCAGATTTTTCGTTGCTGACCGCGCCGAACCACCCCATCTCTCCGTTCTCGGCCCACTTCCCATCCATCAGGAAAGCGAACCCGGTAAGCCACGGCGCGGCGGAAACCCAGTCAGCTGCCTTAACTCCCTCGGGAATTTCCGGCTTGTCGTAGAATAGGAGCGACTTATTGAGATGCGCCGCTTGCGTAAATCCGGCTTTGATGGCCCATGCGTTCCACTCGTTGCCGCGAGGCCGCGGTTCCGGAAGTTCACGCCAAACTTTCATTGCTGCATGATGTTCGGCATTCGCCACATCAAGCTCGGCAACTGACATCCCGGCTTTCAAGAGAGCCTGATCAAGCGTCTGCTGACGATCCGCCACACGAGCAGCTTTCATCGCAGCCTTGTCAAGATTCGCAACCTGGACCTGGTCACATCCAGCCGGCGGTTTTTTGCCAGGCTTCAGGTTTCGCCATTCCCACGTCAGATCAGTTGTTACGCCTTCAGTGCCAGGCTTGGCGAGAAACCTTCGGCAGTATCGACCACCAACGCGCCAGTAGCCCCACTTGGCATTCGGGTTAGTGCGGCATCCGAAGCGGTTTGTCTCCGGGTGGCGAGTCCAGCCGCCGTAGTCCCCTGCCCAGGCATCAATGGACATTGGCTGCGGAAGCTCGACAACGGTCATGCCAACATCTTCGGGGTTCATGTGGACTTTTGCGCGATAACCCCTGCCGTCGCCCCAGTTTTTTGAGGACCAGGAGATGCCGTGACCTGCTCCTGAACCGGGGATATCACCAATCTTCTGAGCCTCGTCTGCAGTCGGCTCACGGTAAAACTTGTCGCTGTACGGGTCGTGATCAACTCCATTCACATCCCGCCAGCGGGTCTCCGTGGCTTTTTCATAGTCGGCAATGACTTCATCGTGGCAATCCACCCAGACCACATACTGGTCTTCAATGCCCGTGTATTCGTATTCATGGAACGGCTGCATCGCCTTCGACAAAACTTCTTCTGTCGGCTTTTCTGGCGTTGCAACGATCACTGAAAAATGGCCCATTTCACTTCCCGCTGGTTATTAGATGTACATCACTCACCCGACACGCGAAATACTAACAGCAAGATTCTTGCTATTCAATATCAAAAATACCGAACGGTAAAATTATTCCAGAAGAACCTCGGGGTCGAGAGGACGGCCGCTTTTGAGGTAGCCCATCACTTCTTCAATAATGTCGCGTCGCTTTTGCAGGGCGCGATAGATCACTTCATCGGCGGTGCCGCGAAGCACGATCTGCCAGAAGTGGGTGTGCCTGGTCTGGCCGGGTCGGTGGCATCTGGCAAGGCTCTGCTCGTGATCGCTCAACGAATACGTCGGAGAGTAATGCACGACGTAACAGGCCCGCGTGAGATCGATACCCACGCCGCCGGACTGGATCTGCACGCCCATCAGCTGGACCCACTCCGGCATGGTGGAGTCTTGCGTCAGGTCGCGACGTCTGCCGGAGATTTCGCCATAGGCCCGGCCCAGCTTTTCGGCCAGCGACTGGATTCTCGCAAGGTCTTCCTTGAAGCGGCAGAACACCACCACCGGCTCGTCGGCGGGGATGTCTTCTAACAGATCGCACAGGATTTCAATCTTCTCATTGCCGAGCTGCGTCGCCTTCTCCAGACCGGTCGTGGCGCCCGTCTCGGGGTCGATCTCCTGGACGTTGATAAACCCGCTGGTGATCTGCGCCAGCCGCAATAATTTCGTCAAGGCGTTGGCAACAGTGATCACGCCGCCCCGGACCTCTGCGAACAGCTCCTGCTCCAGATCCTGATAGACCTTGCGTGACTCCGGCGACAGCTCGCCTTCCAGCACGCTGCTGGTGGTCGGCGGAAGATTCTTCAGGCACTCTTTGCCGGCGTGCAGCCACAGCAAGGCTGTTTTCTCGGCCAGCTCCTCCTGATTCTTGTAGCTCACGATATGGTCAGCGCCGAACGGGCCGCTGACTGCGAAATGATTCCTGAATCGGGACCAGCTGGTCCCGAACACGCCGGGATCAAGGAACCGCATCTGGCCGAAGATGTCCAGTGGTGACTGCGCCATCGGCGTTCCGCTGAGCGCCAGCCGCTTCCTGGAAACAGGCGTGAGCTTCGCCGCGTACTTGCTGGCATTCGCCTGCGGATTGCGGATGCGGTGTGACTCGTCGCAGATCACAAAATCCCACTCAACGCCCAGCGAAAACTTCTCGAAATCAGGTCGCCAGGCGGACTCATAATTGATCACCACCACGGCAGGCACGTTTCTCACCCCCATGATATGAATGAACTCTTTCGCAGCTTTCGCCTTGCGGGCCACTGTCCATGATTTTCTGTCGAGAACCAGCACTTCAGGCTTGTAGCCGGCCGGCGAGAACTTCCGGAACTCGCGACGCCAGACGCCGCGCACGGCAGTGGGGCAGAGGATCAGGACTTTGCGGGCTTTTGCTGCGGCCACAGCGTGGACGGTAATGCAACTTTTCCCGGTATTCCCAGAGGCAAACACACAGTTGTTGCGTCGATAGACAAGAAAACTGGTAGGAACCTCGAAAAAGTATTTCTTGCCGTCGATCGATGGAACCCGCCTGGCGTTTTGCTTGTTCTGATATGTCGCAAATTGAATCAGATTCCCGGATCTGCCGGTCCCTACGGCATGAACGCAATACTCAACCGGCTTCCCTGATTCCGTTCGATCTGCAATGCAGAGGCTGGCCCTCCTGCCTGTGGAAGAGAACGCAAACTGAATGAAATCCGCATTCTCCCTGACCGTCGTATGGAAGTTTACTCCGTTTGATTTTCCCTGAGACCCGTCCCAGTGAACGCATTCATCACAGATGATCTTTCGATCTTCGTAAGAACTCTGCCAGAATCTCTGGTCAAACAGCTTTGTCCTGATCGGCGGAACAAATACAAAAACCCGGTAACCATCATCACCCGGAGACTCCTTGTATTCGACGCCAGTCTCTGCCAGGAGCATTACCAGCCGGTCGATTTTCCGCTTCTTCTTCAGGTTGACGCGACATTTCTTTCCGTATGGCGGGAAGTGACCGTCAGCCATCACGGCAATCTGAAGCCTCAAATGCGATTCGCTCAGGCCAATGGGAGTCCCGCCGGTAAGCGTAAAGCACGACGGAAACCTCGCTCCAGCCGTGCCGTTTGTTGCATTGGCGACATCCTCTGCTGACCGAACCTTCAGACCGCCGAACTGATCAACGCAAAGCACCCTGTGTTCCGGGCTCAGCAGCTGATCCATTCCGCGAGTATGCTTGAAGTGAATCATCTCGTCGCACGGCAAGGCGGAATAGCCAGTCGGCTGGACGAAGGTCACTTCTCCCGACTTCGGCTCGTACTGACCGACAAGGTCGCCGTGTTCGTACGAATCAATCCGCTTCCAGCCGGTGGGGGTGAGGAACTCGGTGTCGCAGGACACGCATCCCATGTAATAATCCAGGCCGGCTGCGTCGCGATTGTGCGAATGCCAATACCCCTTGACCTGATGCTCCCACAGATCCACGCTCCTGTCGTCAGGCTGTTCTGAAGGGAGCGGCGCAAGACTCTCGCGAAACTTCTGCGCGGCATCCTCCAGCCGCTGGTCGCAGCTGATGCCCAATTTGTGACCCACGACCCGCCATGCCGCCGCCGGCGTTAAATCGCATGTCCAGGCCAGCAGCGTGCGATTCCACTTGCCATTGGGCAGCTGGTCGATCATCTCCTGCAGCTGCGACGTCTGCGGGCCGGTAATGATGATCCTGCGGCCCTCGGCCACAGCTTTGACCTGCAGCCTTCCAGCGCCGGGTGCAGCGATGAGATTTTCCTGAACTATCATCAGTGCTCCAGGACGACAAGAATCTTGTTATTCTTCCGGAAAAAAGAACCGGCTTAATACATAAGCCGGTTTGCTATTCTTGCCACTTAAAATCAATCGGGCATCGAGTCCGGCAGCCATGCCACGGGGGACGTGTAGCCGTACACCATCGCGATCAACGGATAGTAGTCTGTCGGAATGTCGGCCCCCTTGTTGATTTTGCCTCGCTCCCATGAGCGAACAGTGCTGGGAGGAACTTTCCGCATCTTGCCCTTGATTCCATCCGAATACACGACATCAACAATCTGGTCTGGAGGGCATTCGCCGCGGTACGTTGTGATGTTCACAACGCCGCCAACATCCGCCAGGTGGTCGATAAACTCTTCAATCGTCCATCTGCGGCTTCTACGCAACTCGCGAAGCCTTGCGGCGACAAGCTCACTGTAATTCTCTGTCGAATGAACTACCTCTCGTCTGGTCACGTGAGCCCCTTTCCGAGGGAGTTTCACGTGAATGGGTTTTTGTCTGGGTCTGCGTACGATATCAATCACCGCGAGTCCTTTCAAGATTCTTGGCATTGAATTCTAATAATTACCGGAATCTGGTCTACTGCCTGACGCAGGCTCTCGGCCGCGATGCTGGTCGCCACGTAATGTTTCCGCGTGATCTGAATGCTGGAATGTGCCAGCATTTCGCTCGCCGCGTAGATCCCCGCCGTCTGGTAAACCATGCTGCCGCACGTCGATCGCAGGTCATGCACGTTAATCTTTGACAGGATTCCGGCACGCTCCTGGATAGCTGCCCATTCGCGGTAGAACTGCCGCCGCGACTTGGTCGAGTAGAACAGGGCCTGCCCCGGCTGGCGCACCCGAAACAACGGGGCAAGCTGGTCCAGCGCCTCCTGCGCGACCGGGATCACGCGCAGCTTGCGAGTCTTGCAGGCCCGGTACGTCAGCAGCCGCTGCTTCTGATCGATGTCCACGGCTCGCACGTTCAACAAGTCTGACTTGCGCAGGCCTGTGGTGTACGCCGTGACGATCAGGGCTCGCCAGTAGGTTGCCGCCGGCACCCCCGATCGCTCCGGCAGGGGCCAGTTCGCCCCCTCAGCGCTGGCGTGAAGTCGCTCCAGCTCGCTGCCGGATGCGATCCGCACGACAGGATCGTCTTCCGGCAAGGGGCGGCACCGCGGGGCCTTCACCAGCTCCTCCTGGTCGACCAGCTCCGAGAAGATCGACCGCAGGTGACGCAGGTGTTTGTTGAACGTCTGCGGTGCGAGCTTCGTCTGCTGAATCCACGCCGCGCGGAACATCGCCATCTCGCGGTTCGTGATATCGCGAAACGACATCGTCTGCACAGCCGGAACAAGCTTCTCAAACCACCTGATCGCCGTCAGGTTGGCGGAAAGCGTCCCCGGCTGGCTGGCCCGCACCGGCTTCACGCTTGTCAGATAACACTCCATCAGTGTAAGATCACAGGCACTCCGTTGCCCGGCTTCGCTGCCGAGCTGCGACAAGGTTTTACCTCCGTAAGACTTACATAAAATACGACTTTAAGTTTATAGCTCACGTTTGTCGCCTGAAGAGGGATGTTTTGAACATCCTTTTTTTGGCAAGTGTCAGGCACCAGCGCTGAAAATCCTGGTGTCGCCGGTTCGATCCCGGCCCTGGCCACTTTTGCTTTGCGACTTTTATGTGATGAACTGTACATAATCGCATAAAGAACCAGTCATTGCCTGCGCTGCTGCGCCCGGCTGAATTTCCGAAATCTTACACGTCGGGTCTGTGGTGTCCAACATCCGCAGGCCCGACGTGTTTTCGTTTTCCGGTGCAGAATGCTGGACAGATTCAGGAATCTTCTGAAAAAGCCTGCGCAACCCGGGTTGCCTGTCGTTACATGGTCGGACGCTGTCTCCACTAAGCCAACTTCGCCGCCCCTTGATGATGTTCAGCCGAAGGGTGGTCTGTCGGTAACCGGGATCGCTGTGACTACGCTGGACACAACTCGTGCCGGTGTCGTCAATACGTTGGTCGGAGCCATTCGCCAGATCTCTACGGAACGGGATCGTGACGAAGTGCTTCGCTGGTTTGTGAATGCTCGCGAAATTCTAAAGAGCGGTGCCTCCAGGAAGCAAACTTCCCTGTCTCTCTACCGATCGATTGACACCTTGCGGGTTGGTCAACTGATCACGAATACGTTCGTCACAACGCTGCGCAACTACCGCGCATCCCGGTTGCCCCTGGCCTTGAAAGTGGCGATCCCCGTGACAGCTCTGGGAGTCGCCACGTTTGGGTCGAAAGGTGTGGGTATTGCAGGCTTCGGCAGCGCTATAGGACTGCCTGTCGTGGTTTTGCTGTTCCTGGGAACCGCAGGTGTAACATCCATTCTGGAAGCGTTCATTCGCGATCGAACTGTTCGTGATCCATTGACGCGGCTGTTACTGACATTTGTAGCGTTTGAATCTGCCCGGAAAGCAAAAAAGGAACTACTGGCCGCAATGAAGGCCGACGCGATGGTTCCGAAGCGAGCAGCCGTTCCGCCAGATGTCGGCGACCTGCTGTCGTCGCTGATCAAGATGGACCCGGTTGACTTTGAGCGTCACGTCATGAGCTTCTTTGAAGCTGATGGATCTCCGACAGGTATGACACCGCGATCAAACGACTTCGGGGTCGACGGTTATGTAATGCATCCGGACGGCGTCGTAATTGTCCAGTGCAAGAGATATGCCCTGGATAACGCTGTCGGTCGCCCCGAAGTTCAACAGTTCAAGGGAGTGATTGAGGAGCAAGAGGCATTTCATGGCTATTTAGTGACTACCAGTCGATTCACTTCAGAAGCCATTGCAAGTGCCGGGAAATCAGCCCGCGTGTCCCTGGTTGATGGACAGGTCTTGCTGAAATGGCACCAGGCCGGGCGGGTTACTTTACAGGAGAGCAAGCCGGGAACTGATTAGAGCGATTCGGTTTGGCAGCCATCACTTCTTCGGATCAAGAGAAAAGGGTGTTGTGTCTCAACCAGATCAGCCGCGTCGAAAATCACTGTTCTGGTCGACCGCCACATATAACGGGATCGCTACCTTCTTGCGGGCGTTCGCGATGTGTGCGGGATACTTCGGCTTCTTCGTTGCTGGTGTCATTGCTACGGATCAGAAAGCGACCCCATCGTTCACAAGCCGCTGCGGATCGCCCCGGTTGCTCGCTTTAACTGGCATCGCGGCCGGTAACAGTCACCTCCGCCGCGCCCGGTAGCTCCCTGAGCATCCATGCTGCCACTGATCACCGCGGTCCCCTGGCCGGCATCGACGACGACTTTGCCGCCGTGCTGCAGTCATTGCGCGTCAAACCTCGTCGCATTTGAGACGGCGTGCTGAATCGACTTTCCGCCGGGACTGACGAGATGGACTTTGCCGCCGACCTCATCCTGGGCAATCAAATTTCGTCGTCACACGCGAGGTAGCGGGCAATCGGCCCGGCAGGAATGTCGCAGACTTCCCGGCTACTCTGATGTGTGTGTCCTTGCTACAGATCGCTCTGTCCGGCCATGTTCTGCTGCGATTCACTGTCCCTGTGTGACGAACCCGGTGAAATCGGTGCCGGTTTGCAGGTGGTCACGCGTGTGAAAACGACTGGCAGACGACAGCATCAGTCGGACGTGGCCTGATGGAAGCGTCAGGTGAAACGTTACCGGGAGGTCAATACCGTGCCTGGTGTCTCCACAGGAACTTCGGAGGTTACAGGCAGAATGGCATGCGTTTGCGTGCAATTTTTGAAACGGGGTTTTGCACCGTGAAGTTTCGCCAGGAACCTATCACTGTTGACTGATGATTGAATGGCGGTCAGGCGTCGGTTGAAGACTGAAGTCCATTCCGCCTGGGACGATCACGAAGAGTTTGTGGAATTTGGGCCAACTGGCTTGATGCCTCCTGCCTCCGCACTACAAAATGAATCGTTTCGTCTGTCTCAGGCCGTTTCAGGACGGCAACTCCGGCAGTCGATCTGGCGTCCTTGACGCGGCCTCTCTCACTCTCTTCCCGATGCGCGACTTTTGATTCGTTACAGGGTGGCAAGTCAGCAATTGCCGCCGTCGCGCATCATAAAAAAGGATCTCAGGAATGGCGGACGTGGTGAATGGAGTTGGAACCGTCCTGAAAAAATATGAACAGGATCTGCTGAAAGAGTGGGTCCGCGATTTAACGCAAGGGAGCGCGACGCACGACCGGCGGATGGGCGAGCAGGAAATCAGGGAGCAGGCCCAGGAGTTCCTGAATCTGCTGCAGGTGGCCGCTCAGCAGGGCCATCTGGATGAGATAGATGGACCCAGCTGGCGACCGGTCAAGGAATTTCTGGAAGGGATTTCGACGTCGCGAGCCCGGCAAGGCTTCTCTGCCTCGGAAACGGCTACGTTCATCTTCTCGTTCAAGAAGCCGTTTTTTGCCCGGCTGCGGGAAGAACTGGGAGCCGATTCCCGGCAATTGCTGGAAACGATGTGGTCTGCCACCGAACTGCTGGACAAGCTGGGCCTGTTCACTGCGGAGACTTTCCAGAAGGCGCGCGAGGCGATCATTGCCCGCATGCAGGAGGAAATGCTGGAGCTGTCGACTCCGGTCGTCAAGTTGTGGGACGGAATCCTGGCTCTGCCCATGATCGGGACGCTGGACAGTTCCCGCACACAAATTGTCATGGAATCGCTGCTGGAGCGAATCGTTGAGACCGGCTCGGAAATCGCGATTATCGACATTACTGGGGTACCCACCGTCGACACACTGGTGGCCCAGCATTTGCTTAAGACCGTCACCGCTATCCGGCTGATGGGAGCAGAATGTATTATCAGCGGAATCCGGCCGCAAATTGCCCAGACGATCGTTCACCTGGGGGTGGAACTCCACGGCGTCACAACAAAGGCCAATCTGTCTGATGCGCTGTCACTGGCGCTGCGGCGGTGTGGCCTGGCAGTCACCAAATTATCGAAATGAGCAGGGTGGTGACGAAATGGAGCGAATTCCGATCCTTCAACTGGGCGATCTGTTGCTGGTCACCGTCCAGGTCGAAATGCATGATCAGCTGGCACTGGCATTGCAGGATGATTTGACGTCGCGGATTGAGCAAACCACTGCCAGGGGCGTCCTGATTGATATCTCGGCGCTGGAAATGGTTGATTCTTTCATTGGACGCATGATTTCCAACATCTCCCGCATGGCCAGAATACAGGATGCCCGAACGGTGGTCGTGGGAATGCGGCCTGCGGTGGCAATCACGCTGGTGGAACTGGGACTGTCGCTGGACGGAGTTCTGACCGCATTGAACGTGGAACGCGGGATGGCCTTGTTGCGGCAGCGAGACGACCGGAAGGAGGACCACGTTGATCGTTACGAGGAGTGACGTGATTCCGGTCCGGACCGAGCAGGACATGGTGATCGCCCGGCAACTGGTTCGCAAACTGTGCACCGAACTGGGTTTCAGTCTCGTGGAACAAACGAAGATGGTGACTGCGACCAGTGAGCTGGCCCGAAACACCATGCGTTACGGCGGCGGCGGCGACATGCACTGGGAACTGCTGACGCAGGGGGGGAGACGGGGGTTAAGGCTGCTGTTTTCGGATCATGGGCCGGGAATTCCTGATCTGGAACTGGCCATGACTGATGGCTGGACTTCGGGTGACGGGCTGGGGATGGGGCTGTCCGGGGCTAAACGACTGGTCAATGATTTCCATATCGATACTGCCCCGGGAGCAGGTACCCGGGTGACCATCATTCGCTGGAAGTAAATTTTCGCTGGAAGAACTGGTGTCATGTCCGGGTCGTATCTCGTCAATGTCTCTGACTCCACGCAGGTCGGGGAAGCACGCCGGACAGCGGTGCGTCTCGCCGATTCCGTCGGGTTCAGCGAACAGCGGCAGTCGGACGTGGCGATCGTGGCGACGGAGATCGCCAATAACCTGAGCCGTCATGCCGAGCGGGGCAGGCTGGTGATCCAGCATCGTGTGGATGGGAACGAAACCAGCCTGGAACTGCTGGGAATTGATGCCGGACCAGGGATGTCCAACGTCGCGAAGTGTCTGGAGGACGGCTACTCGACAGCCGGGACTGCCGGGACAGGGCTGGGGGCGATTCGCCGGATATCGAGTCTGTTCGATATTTATTCGGTGCCGGGAAAAGGCTCGGTGGTGCTGTCGATTCTCAGGTCTGGTCCCGGAACCGGCGGGACGGCGGGGCCGTACATTCATGGAGCCATTTGTGTACCGGCTCCCGGGGAAACCGTCTCCGGCGACGTCTGGAGACTGGCGATCAGCGACGACCGGCTTTCCGTCATGATTGTGGATGGCCTGGGCCATGGCATTCCGGCACATGAAGCAGCCTGCCAGGCCGCCGCCCTGTTTGATCGGCAATCGATGCAGAATCCCGGCCAACTCCTGGCGCAGATTCACCGGGGTCTGAGCGGCACACGCGGGGCCGCCGCAGCGATTGCGCAGGTCTCGACGAGTTCGGGACGCATGCACTACGCAGGAATTGGAAATATCGCAGGATCCCTGATTCAGCAAGGCGAGTCGCGCGGGCTGATGTCCCATAACGGGATCGTGGGCTCAATGTCGCCGCGGATTCAGGAACTGGAATTTGAGTGGCCGGTCTGCGGATTGCTGATCATGCACTCGGATGGTCTGCAAACCCGCTGGCGATTGCGGGACTATCCCGGTCTGGAGTTTCAGCATCCCTCGATCATCGCGGCCGTCCTGTACCGGGACTTCCTGCGCGGTCGGGACGATGCCACGGTGCTGGTGATTCGTCGCAGTGCAGGGAAAGCCTGAGCGATCCATGACAGAGAATTCCGCTGCTGAACTCACCTGTGACCGGCTGAAGGCCGAATGTGATGCGGTGCGCGCAGAACTTCGGAACGCCTGCCTGCAAGTTGATATGTTGACGAACGAACTTGCGGAAACCAATCAGGGCGTCGTGGCGCTTTACGCCGAGGTCGATCAGCAGGCTGCTCAACTAAGAGAAGCGTCGGAACTCAAGAGTCGGTTCCTGTCTTATTTAAGTCATGAATTTCGCACGCCGCTCAGTTCGCTCAGAAGCATTGCGAGACTACTGCTTGATCGCATGGACGGAGACCTTACGCCCGAGCAGGAGAAGCAGGTGCTGTTTATCCAGAAC
>VFQN01004248.1_pt1 | contig 19156 bp, 31 predicted proteins | sample 3512371 | NCBI WGS metagenome assembly VFQN01 (sample SAMN10412370, study PRJNA504923) | tailings metagenome | isolation source: Replicate 2 from Balatoc abandoned mine | place: Philippines: Itogon, Benguet | collected 2017-08-28 | reverse complement strand
AGAGCATCGCGGCAGAGTGGAGGGAACACAAGGGCAAGAGGGAAACGTCAGTGAATGGCGGAAAGAGGAAACGTGTGGCGTGTAATGCAAATGCGACTAGATATGCGGGTGGGGGCGTGTGGACTGCTGCCTGGGTGGTGGCCTGTCATCACAGGTCTGGCGGTGGCGGCGGGGATCCACACGGTGTGCACGAGGGCCTGCTGCGGCGATTTTTGGGCCCCATGAATGGCTACCTGCCGCCACCGGTACCACCCACTGGGCTACCACCTACCGGGATCAGCCCGCCCGCCTTCCATCCCTCGGACTAACCTGCGCCGCCTTGTTCCTGGTCCGCGGGTTACGCAGCCCACGCCAGCTCATGTGGGGAAGCCCCGCAGTTCTGAAGCCCCTAAGCCCTGTGCTGCCCCGCTGCCCCCCATTGCCACCGTCCTGGCCGTGGGCGCATCTCTTCATACCCCAGACCCCATACCCCATACGACCACGCAGGGTTTTGTTGTCACCGAGCTCTGCTACAGCAAATACCCGCCACGCTCAGATCCCCTCCTATCCTACTGCATGACTTCCCCGCTGAACCCCGCCGCCCCCTTGCCCCCCCCCCCAGGCCGCCATCCTGGCCGTGGGCGCCAGCGTGCCCACCGTGGTGCGCGGGGCGGGCGGCGTGTTCCGCGAGGTGCCGGTGCTGGCCGCCACGCTGTCGTGCGACCACCGCGTCATTGACGGGGCCATGGGGGCGGAGTGGCTGGCAGCCTTCAAGCGCTACATGGAGGCGCCGCTGACCGCGCTCATGTGAGGAGCCGGGGGACCTGGTGCCGGCTGGCGGCACGCGTGGGCGCGGCGCCACGTGCAAGTGGCACGTGCACGTGCGCGGGCGTGTCGGTGTTGAGGGTGGTGTCACAGGTGTTGGCGAGTTGCATGAGGTTGCATGCGCCTGGTTGGCGTTCGTGCGGGCTGGCGGGCGCGTTGCCACGTGTGTCAAGCACACGCACCGACGCACGTGCACGGGCGTGTTAGTGTTGGGTGCCGGGTGGGTTGGAGGTCATGGGGGCGCTGCTGCCCGGTGCCTGTCTGAGGTACAGCAGCTGGTGCTGTGTGCGTGCGTGGAAGGCGCTGCGAGGGAAGCGTGCCCTGCTCCTGGTGCAGCGTGCCGTGCGGGCGCCGGGTGGTTGGGGTGCGCGGAGGCGGGGCCCGCTGATCAGGCTTATGGCTTGTTTGGGGAAAGGAGCTAGCGCCGGATAGGCGGTTCGGACGGCAGCGTTGGCGTCTGGGGCTGGAGAGAGGAGTGTGATGTAGAGGCTCGTATGATGATGGATGCAGGAAGAAAGGAGCATAGAAGCAGGGCAGGGGCCAATGCCGGCGGCGTGTAGGGACGTGGTGCTGGTGTATGGGAGCATGGGTGCCTGGCGCAGAGTGGCAGTGTTCGCGTTGCCGTAGCGTGGAACCTGCTCCCTGCTTTCACGTGCACCGCTGAGTGTAAGACTGTGAAGAGATCGAGCAGGTCGAGACCGACCTTGACAGACTGGATCTGGGGCGCCTGCGGTCTACAGTCCGCGTGGCCACACCTCGGCGTGCTCGGGATCCTGCTGGGGCTACGGACCTACAGTGGTCGCCAGCAGGGCAGCTGGAAGGGAAGGGACCGTCCAGGAGCCGGCAGCACTGGACGCCTTAACACATTGCTGTGCGTGCACCTGCGTGCACAGAACCAGCCAGCAATCCGCCACTCACCCCAAAACTCTCACAACGTCACAAGCCGCCATTACCAGTACGCGGCTGCCACGCGTGTCACGCGTACCCCCAAGACTCTTGGCTGCATGATACACTTCTGTGGCTGTTGCTGTCAATGTATCTGGGTGCCCTGTAGCCACAACGGGTAGCACACGAATTGGAGTACAAAAGTCGTGTGTTTTCACCCGTTTACTGGCGCAGCACGCTGACACGGCGACGCAGAGTAGCAAGCTCACACATCATTTCGTTTAACCCCGCACGGCGACACTGCTTCGGGTCCGCGTCTTACAATGTGGCCAGTCCGGGACAGCATGTGCAGCGGCTGGCGGCACACCAACGGTACACCAACTGCGAAGCGGCAGTGCGGCATCGCCTGCTTGAACCCCGTCACAAGTCCATCAAGTTTACAGGCCCCCCGCTAGACCGGGGCGGCGCCGCAGGAGGTGGTGCCAGTGGCCGCATCCCTCCGGCCCCTGCTGCACCAGCCCACTGTTGCTGCTGCTGTCGCTGCTGCTGCTGCTGCGGCACCGCTTGCCCCATGGGCGCAGACAGTAGGTCATCGAACAGCCCTCCGCCACCACCGCCTCCCCCTTTCCCACCAACACCACCAGGCCCCCCATGCTGGCTCCCTGCCTCCGACCCCAGCCCTAACCCCAATGCCGGCGCGCTCCCGGCACCATGGTGCAACCCACCCCAGCCTCCGTTCACCCCCACACCTGCAGCCCCGCCTGCCCCTGCCGCTGCCACACCCGTCGTCCCACCCGATCCAAGCCCCCAGCTGCTCCCCGACGCCCCTGCTGCCCCCGCGCCCGCATCCCCTCCCCACGCACCCTGGTGCTGCTGCTGACGCTGCTGTGCGACCGTGGCGCCCTCCGGCGGCGGCAGCCCCTTGGCCTGCTGCTGCTGCTGCTGGCGCTGCTCCCGCTGCAGCCACGACGGCGCAGCCGCCGAGGCAGAGGACGTCGGGCGCATGGGCGCCGCAGGGGCACCTGCCCCCGCCCCTACCCCTGCCGTACTGGTGCCGCTGCTGTTGGTGCCGCCGTACCCAGAGGGCCCGGCCGGGGCCCATGTTGGCCCGCTGGTGCTGCTGCCCGACTGACTGACTGCGCTGACTGACGACCCACCGCCGCCACCGCCGCCACCGTTGGTGGCAGCGGTGGCGGTGCTGTTAAGTAGGAAGGGGTTGCTGGGGTCGAAGGTGCTGGGGGTGGAGGGTGCTGCTGCCGAAGTGGCTGCCCAGGACGGGGTGGAGGAGGCGGAGGAGGAGGCCGCTGCCGGCGGCGAGGGCCCCCACGTGGTGCACGCGACCAGGCCGCTGGCCGGCGGGTGTTGGGACGCCTGCGGGACAGCGCAGCCATGAGGTGGCGGGCGTTGGCGTCGGACTTTTGCGACATGTGCGCCGACATGGGGCCCCCACACCACCGCTCATACAGCACCACCACACTGCAATGCAACAGCACTTCTAAATTGGGTAAACTTACCGTGCTCCCACTGCCGCTCATCCTTCCCGTGCTGCCGCCGGCCCCAGCCCCGGCCGCCTGCAGGTTAGCGGAGGAACCGCCGCCCACGGAGGCTGCCCAGCCGCCCATCCCTGACCCCAGGCCCCCTGCCGCCCCCGAGGCGGCTGTTGTCGCTGCCCCGCCCTGCCGCAGCTGCGCCTGTGCCTCCGCGTGCTGCACCACACGTGTCAACATGGCCTGGGGCACCAATGGGACGAGGGGGTGCATGTGGAAGCGAATTTGGGGTGAGCTGTGGGACATGGAATACACGTACGTCACCAAGCTGGTCATGAGTGGGGCAGGGCAGCGCGCTTCCTCGCGAATTCAATGCCAACGGGACACCAGGGCGTAAACCACGTCCGCGCCAGGTCCCGGCACTCCTGCTCTGCTCCGCGCGCGCGGGTCCCGCTGCACTACGAATCACCACTGTACGGCGACAGCCCGGGACTAACCCACCTGCACCGCCCCCGTCACGGCCGCCAGCTGCCCCGTGGTCAGCCCCTGCGCCACCAGGCAGGGCAGCAGCAGCGGCAGCAGGCGCTGCGCCGTGGGCACGGGGCCCCAGGCGGGGGAGCGCGACAGCGCCTCCACCAGCGCCGCCACGGCCGCCAGCGTGCCGCCGCTCGAGTCCACAGACAGCAGCTGCGATTGGGGCGGTTGCGACGGTATGGTTGAGAATTATCTGTGCGGACGGTTAAGTACAAACAGTACAGGACGCGTAGAAGCTGGCGGCCCAAAGCACCTTGCGTGTTGCTGCCAAGGTCCACGATCAGCAGCTGAGCGGGTTGTTCCGGGAAGGGTTCAGTACGGGCAGCGGTGCGACAGCACAGAAGTCACGAGGGTGGTGGTATGGTCAGTTCCCGTCCATGCAAGGGACTAAGCAGAAGGTGACGAGGACTTCACGGCAGCGTGCAGGGGAAGTGCACATGGCGGTGAGGCAGGGCGCCTGGAGGGTAGCGGTGTGCCCCATGGTGCGGGAACGGAAGCGACTATCAGCCACCAGCACCCAAGTCAGAGCATGTGCCCCTAGGCGCCACGCGCCCCCGCCCACCTGGCCGCACGTCGCCAGCATCGCCTCGCCCTCGGTACGGTCCACCTGTTGAGACACAGAATCAAGGCGCAGCGTGTGCCTAATCGTTGCCAAACCGCAATAAGTCGAGTGCAGCGGGCTTCATAGGCACGCCACAACCAACATTCAAAGCAACGCAAGTGCAAGCGAGCATCCCTGCCCCCAGTGTTACGCCAGGTTAGCTGAATCAGGTCTGCAGCCCGTGCGCCCTGCACGACGCGCGCCCGCTCGAGTGACTGGAAGACACACAGGTGACAGGTCGCAGCGCAGCCTCCCACGTACCCGGTTCGCTAGCGCTGCCATAAGCCCCAGGCACGCGTGCCGTACTGCAGCGCTTGTTGTACGTCCCGCAGTGCCGTACAGCACGGGCAACAGCCCAGAGCGAACCTGGTGGGGCGCGGGAGACAGGGAAGGCCGGTTCACATGGTCTGTGGGAGGGCCGTTGGCACATATCGGACATACCAGTATGGGCCGCGGAGGCGGAACAGCTGACTCGTGCAGGCAGCGACCACTGCGCAACACGCGAACGACAGCACCTGACTGGCTTGTTGTCAAGTGCATGCTGCTCCCTCACCTCATTGGACTTGATGTCCAGCAGGCCCGCTGCCACCAGCTTGCTCAGCGCCCCCAGGGCCGCCTGGGCCAGCCGGGGGTCCGACACTGGGAGGGGCGCGGCGTGCGGCGCGCTGACACCCGCTTCGCCTGCTCCTGCTGGTGCCGCCGCCGGAGCAGATGCGACCGCTCCGCCGCCCACTGCCCGCAGCAGCATGGGCAGCAGCACACGGTCCAGGGTGGGCCTGTGGGGCGGGGACACGTAGGGGCACCGACGTGCCGTCGTGCGACTTACAGCGCAACCCAAAACTGAACGCCGTGCTCACATTTTCGACAGAACGGATGCGCACACAGCGGAGGCGGGCTCGCAAATGGAGCACATTGACAGCATTGACGTACGAACCCCTGCCAGAGCGAGCCCATGGTCCCACCCGTCCATCAGCCCCGCGAGCGCCTCTGAGTGTGACACAAGCGCCGAAAGCATGTCTAGACCCGCGCCGCCGCCACCACCGCCACCCCCCGTCGCCGCCGCCGCCTGCTCCATGACGGGCTGCAGCACGGGCAGCGCGGCGGCGGCGAAGGCGGCGCGGCCCAGGCGGCCCGCCACCGCCAGCGCCACCGGCAGAGCCGCAACGCCCACGGGGCCGCCGCTGCGCACCTCCTGCGGAGGCAGTATGTAGGTTGGCGGTTTAGGGTCCGCTGGCCTTGCCAGCAGGAGGCAAGGTGCGTGCTAGTGGGGCATGTAGATACAACACTTCCTGTACCTCGGCGTTTTTTGCAGGTGCTTTAGTACCGTGGGGCGTCAGCTGCACTGGAGAAGGCGTAGATGAGGGCAAAACCGGGAGAGGGCCTGCGTATACAGCTGTGCTTCATAGTGGGACGTCAAGCCGCACGGCAGAGCGCAGGTGCAGCGGGGACGGACAAGGCGGCCCCACGCCCTAATGATCGCACCTGCATCAGCGGCGGCAGCACGCGGTGCAGCAGCAGGCTGTCGGGCATTCGGGGCCACAGCGCCGCCAGGTCCGACACGAAGGCCAGCTTGTGGCGGGGCTCGCTCTGTGGGTCGGGGGTTGGGGTTGACGTCGGAAATTATGAGTTAGGGAGAGACGGGATGCCGAGTGCGCTTTGGTAGGGTACGCAGTCAATTAGACGGCAGTCAAGTAGGGAGCGTGGGCGATCCGCTGCAGGGCAGGGATCACACTTTACACGTAGGTTGTGGTCCTGCTACCGCCCCGCCTGCAGCAACATTCATGCCCCACCTGCAGCTTCACGCCCCACCTGCAGCCTCCCCACCTGCATCATGCCCTCCAGGAAGCGCAGCGCCCGCAGCAGCTGGTCGCCCTCCACCCAGGGGCAGGACGCCAGGCAGGCGGGCGCGGGGCGCAGCGAGGGCTGCGGCGACACCAGCCCCAGCAGCGTGCCTGCGGGCACGTGGCATACACATAACCTCACGTGCCATGAACATATCCTGTGTCAGGTTCCCAGTACGTAAGAGACGCGCTGAGATGTTGGAGGGGCGCGCAAGCAATCAAGCCGATGCGGCTCAAATAATCGGCTATCTGTACTACCGGTATCCAGGTCATGCAGAAAGGTGTCGCCTGCATCTTGATGAACTGTGACCATGTTCCCAGGCACCCACCCTGCAGTGTAAGGCTTACTTGCCCACATCCCGCACCGCATCCGCTACCCACCCTGCAGGTCCTGCGGCACCCGGCTCACGTCCACACCGCCGCCCGCCAGCGCCGCCACCCGGCTGCCGTACTGCTGCAAGCTGCACCGTACGGGCAGCAGCTGTGCGTCTCCGCCCGCCACCACCTCGTACAATACGGCGCCAAGGCTGAAGGCGTCAGACGCAGGGGAGGCTCCGCCGCCGCCGCCGCCGTCCGCCCCTGTGGGCGCCCAGGACGGCCGCACGCCCCCGGGGGGCACCACCAGCTCCGGGGCCGTGTACGGCAGGGCCGGCTGCACGGGGGGTGGGGGCGGAAGCCACATGGAAGCAGCGGAGCGCTCAGTACCAGCAGTGTGCTTGGGGTTTCAGCATCTTGATTTTGGCGACGGCGCGACGCAGGGCATGCGCCTGCAGGCGCACCGCCGTGAGGAGTCTATCGATGGGCAGTGCCGTACATGCCGACGGCTCAAACCATAGCCCTACCCCGGCAGTCCAGTACGCGGCAGCTGGCCGGAAGCCCCACCTCACGCTCAGCTCCGATCCCACGGGACAACAAACTACGGTATACACGGCGGCTAGCATCCTGGTGCTGCCAGGTGCAAGACTGCTGTGTGCACTGTGGGCCACCGTCCCGCCCCCACCCACCTTGCTCAGCTCCTCCCACAGCGGAGGGAACGGGTCGCCGTAAGAGTACGGCGGCCACACCACCGCAGCTGCAGCGCCCCGCTGCGCCCCTCCCGCCGCGGCCCTGCCCGGGCCCCCGGCGCCGGTACCCCCCGGTCCGTCTAGGGGCACTGCGAAGGCGAAGCCTGACAGCTTCCAGCCGCCGTCGGCAGCCACCACCACCGTCTGGGGGCACGTGTGGCACAGAGTGGGAGAGACTGTGAGTGCATGGTGTAATCGGCATGGGCTTTGATGGTTTTGCGACAACAGCTGCAACGCGTATCCTCAACGCGAACTCACTGCACACAATCTCACCCACCAAGTGTCAGCTTGTGCTGCTGAGTACTCCTCTTTGCACACGGCGCAGCGGAAGTGGTTGGGTCACTACCTGACATGACTCTGGACGCGACAACGCACCCGCCCATTCAACAAAGCCGGCGCCCCTAGGGCTGCCACGCCGCCGCCAACCAGCGCCTTCATCCCCTTCCACCGCCTCAACGCCGCACCATCTCTCCGCCGCACCAACCTGGGGTGACAGGCCGCAGTGCGCCATGCGCGCGGTGCCGTGCAGGAAGGTCAGCACCTCTGCCAGCGCCAGCACGCCCAGCTTGGCCTCCAGGGGACCCACAGCCGTCCCGCCCCCGCCCCCGGCCTCCGTGGCACCCGTCCCGCGCCCGTCCCCGTGCCCTGCCCCTCGACTACCGGCCCCGAAACCAGCGGCGGATGAGGCAGCGGCGGCGGCGTGCGGGCTGCCGCCTTGGGCGAGGCCGTGGTAGCCGTGTTGGTGCTGCTGGTTGCGTTGGGAGTGGTGTTGGTGTTGGTGTTGGTGTTGGTGTTGCGTGGAGGACGTGTGGGAGGAGGACGCTGTGAGGCCTAGGAGGGCCTCTCGAAGGCACCCCGTCACTGCCTCTGTGACAAGCACCATCTGCAGGCGAGACACGGGAGCGCAGCGACCGTGCAGGGCAGCGAGTATACGCGTGACAACAAAGCGTCGACCGCAAATACCATGGGCCACGCAGGCTGGCATGGCCAGCGGAGCAAGCGGCATGCAGATCTTTGTGTATCACGCTCCATATAGGACAGCAGTTGGGCGACAGCAAATCTCGGCTGCTTGTCAGGTCAAACCCATCGTCTTATCCAGCGCACCTGCGTCGCTGTTTCCTCCAGAGGATACACCACGCGCACCACGCCTGGGTGCTTGAGCTGCAGGGCCCAGTAGCACACATGTGACAAGCCAGGCAATGCTTCAACGTATGCGCTACCGCACTGTGATATGTCCTTGAGGCCACCAAGTCAAGTCACTACATCGTGGCTGCCTGGCATGCAGGCAAACTGTTCCTGTCTCCTTCACTGCTGCACGTTGCGCCACCTGGCATGAAGCATGCACTTTCCAGCGGCGCGCTCTCCTCACGTGCAGGCAGCACCGCACACACCACCCTTTGCAACACCCTCAAGGCAATAAACTTGCAGTCCACACAACCAGGATCAAGGGACCGCCGCCCCGTGTCCTGCCCCGCCCTCTCACCCGCATCATGACGGCGCACCCATGGCGCTGCTGCTCCAGCACCGCCTCCCACTGCTGCTGCGCCTGCTGGGGCCCCACCTGCGCAGCCGCGTCCCTGCACAGCAGTACCACAGAACACAAGTACTGCTCAAGTTACTGGACCGTCATGTAGGGGTCATGGCGCACAAGTTGGCTTCGGCAAACGGCCCGAGGTTGTCACTCGGCCTTTGGCGCAGGGTGCGTTCATTCTACTTGGAATGTGGGTTCGGCTCACCCGCGGCCCGCCTCCACCAGCTGCCGCTTGTCCAGGACCCAGATGCTGACGTCCTTGTAGATGGCGTTTGAGGAGCGAGCAGCGCCCGCATGGATCCGCCAGATGCCGTTGGAGCCACACGTGCCGGTCTGCAACGGGGGCGGCGAGTATCAGCCTATCAGGCTGTCCTTAATCTCCAGCATACGGATGCCCAAGAACCTGTGAGTGCTGCTGCTGGTGTTGCTGCTGGTGTTGCTGCTGGTGCTGGTGCTAGCGCTGCCGCTGCTGCAGATGGTTTGAGTGTTTACGGAGGTGCTGCGTGGGAGGGGCAGGAAAGCTGCAAAACCCAGTGTGCAAACCCCTTACTGGACGCCCACCTGATGCAGCATGCGGTAGTCCCGGTTGAATTTGAAGTTTCCAATTGTTGCGACATCCTTAACTTGCTCCACTGACTGGAAGACCTTCTCTCCGATTTCGGACGTCTTTTGCGCCACAGAGCGCAGCGCGGCACTGAACATCTTGCTAACTACACCATACAGAAATCATCGTATCTTGTGAGGCCAAGCTGCACGAGCCCTTGAAGCCTACGTTAGCGATGTTGCAACACCTCGTTCGGAAAGCCCCCATAATCGGCAGGTATCGATCCTCTCATGTTGCTCATGGAAATGAGTCAAAGTAATCTTGTATAATATTTTCGGGGGCTCTCTAGCTTATTGAGGCACACCAGCGCGTCTTAAGTCGACCACGGGGACGAAGGGCCGCCGGGAGGTACATGGCAGTACTTTTTGCTGCACAATGTAGTATTCTGGCGCTGTCAATGTAATACACGAGTTGCGGCATCGAGCGTGCCACTTCGGCACGTGGCAGCAGAAGGCAGCAGCCGGGGATGCCCCACCTCACTCGTCGAACTTGGCGTTGGCGCAAAGGACCAGCTGGGTCCAGCGCAAGGAACGGTACCTTCCCTGGTCCCAGTTGTGCCCGTCTCCAACCGGGAAACACCCTGAAAACACCCCAGCGATGACCGTAGTGCGCCAGATGGGAACGGGGTGCTGTGCACGGGTTTTGGTGTCCGTTACGTCGTGTTATAGTATGGAATTGTGAGTTCATAACCCGCCAATGCTGGTTCTGTGCTGGGGATGTAAGCATGTAACTGGTTACACATAAGGTAGGGGCGCAGTATGGTGCGGTGCACTCCGCACGGCGTTGCATGTGGGGGTTCATGGAGTGACTGAGTGTACCGTATGCGTGCCCGAGTCCAGATCAGTGGAAGGAGACAGGAGATTCACGCTGATTCACGTTTGGTACCTTCTTATTACTGTGTGGTATCACAGTCAAGCGTGTGTGCCATAAGGCATGGCGTCAGCAGGCACCCAGGCAGGGCCATTAACAGCTATCCCCGGGTATTAGCGGCAAACAGAGGGCGACGGGGCATTGCCGGGCCCAATCAGTTCAAAACGGCTTCTGTCATGTACCATTCCCCATTCGTCCGGACCGTCAGCCCTCGGCCTCCTAGTAATAAGAAAGGTTTCGCACTTCCACTGCATCGCACATGCCAGCCACAGAACGTACGTACCACTCCCTTGCTGCTCGTCCCAGCACAGCTGCTCACACACCGACTTGCAGCACCGCACCAAGGATCCAACCTGCTTCAGCCCCTGCGCGCACACCGGCATCAACGCCAAGCGAGCTGTTGGCTCTTCACCGCTGTGCCAGCCCTCAGCACCACAGCCCACACCTGCCATCCCCTGCCGCAACCTCACGCCCCAACGCCTCGCCAGCCCCATGCCCCCCGGGCCCGGGCCCCCTGCTCCGCAGCGTTTTACGCACACCCCCGGACCCTGCCCCGCGGCCCACGCCACATGTCGCCAGCTCAGTTCTGCTTCGTGAGGCGCCGCGTGACGTACTTTTCCCTGATCTGCCGCCGCGTCAGCAGCAGGCGGTCCACGTCGGACACCTCGCTCCAGTCCAGCCGGTGGCGAGCCTGGCAACATGTGAGTGTAGGTGGGAGACGTGAGGAGTCTGAGGTTTAGAGCCTTGCCATGAGGGCTAGGACAGTGTGTGGGTTGTGCAAGTTTGGGGTAGGGGAGCGCAGGGCAGGACAGGACAGGTGACAGCAGACAGCCTGTATGGGACAGGTGGGGCACACGCCCCCAGAGGACTTGAACTCTTAAAGACACCCGTCAGCTCCAGCGCTTCAAAGCATGCTGAAGCATCACATGTGGCAATGCTAGTGAACCAAACCGTGTGATCCAGTTGTCTCAGTGCCAAGGGCCTGCCACACTGGGCCCTTTGCATGCTGACTGCAGCCCACGGGGTCCCACGGGATGCCCCATCCCATGCAAGACTGCTGGGCACCTTGCTGGACATGCCTCGCGCCTTTGCATGGTGGTCCTCAACGAGCCTCAGCACAGCCCTCCCACGCAAGCCAACCCAGCCGTGGCGTGCACCGGCGCATGCCAGCTTGCTGTAGGCCTGCTGCCAAGAGTGCCCACCTTGTACTCCTCTATGAGCTTGGGCATGGCAGCCATGGCGTCCGCGATCTCCTTGGCCCTGCAAGGGCCCAGGCGGCGCGTGCGGTCTGCTTCGAGGGGCTGGCGGGGCTTGCTGTGACCGTTAACCTGCCGTACGCCGAAATACATGGACCTTGCTGCACTGGAACAGCCCCGTGTCATGGCCATGTGGCGTGTCACAACTCGCAGAAGCATTTGCTCCACGCAAGGGAGTGTGGTGGGTGTGACCCATGCGGCCTGTCCACCGGCAGGCCCCACTGACGTGCGTGCCACGTGCTGGCCTGTGTGCAGAGCAGGTCACCCACCGCGAAGCCTTCTTTTGCTGTTCCGCCTTCTTGCGCTCAATGTATGTTTCACACCCAGTAGGCGCTTGTGGCCGGCCAGGTACCAAGTCCTCGTAGGGCCACGGTCTGTCACACGGGAAGGATGGCCTCCAGGTGACCGAGCATGCCTGGCGGTCAAGCCAGCCAATGATCTCGCTAATAGGCCCACCTCCCGATGGCGTAGAACTGTTCACGTAGTTTCATCGCTTCTTCTAACCCTATCAGCGGCGGTAGTATCCTGCCCCCTTCTCGTCGCGGCAGCAGCGCTTTTGCGCCTAATCGGTGCAGCAGGTGAGCCATGATAACCTGGCAGTTACAACTATGTCGCAGTTTGAATATTGTGCCGCGGGGGCCAGCGGTGAAGTGTCGCCGAAGCAGCTTTCCCTCCGTTGATGTTAGGCTCAGGTTAGCCTACGGATATTGTCATTCCTAATACCAGGTTTAAGAATTACTCCATATCGGCATCATAGGGTTTTGGCAATAAGGGCATGAACCAGGCATGCAGCACTTGGCCCAAGCGCCAAGGGAGTTCCCCACGCACCAGGGTTGAGCCAGGGTATTTAGCATGGGGCTAATACCCCATGCACCTTGTCAACGGACCGAGTCCCAGTAGTTCCGCCCTAGAAGTTGCAATGCGTGCCATGGCCTGTTACAGTCATGGATAGCCATGGTGGCTGCAACTTGCCAGGAGGTCACTCGATGTCGTACTCAGGCAGACAAACTCGAGTGAGTCTACCCTAGCCACCAACGCCCAAGCCCCCGGCGAACAGCATGCAGTCACTCAACTTGACATGTGCTTCGGTTGCGGCCTTCGCGATCATGCAAGTAACGTGCCATCTCTGGCTCCATCTCACGGCCTTCACCTCGGGCTTGCCTGTGGAGCCCCTGCCTTGTCCGACGACCCCTGTCATACTGCAAACACCTCTGCCGCCACCACGACCACTCGCACACCAACTACACGTACGTTGCCTGCACCAGTAGACAGATTCCTACATGTACAACCTCACGCGTGCATCCCTCAAACCACCTGGATGCATGTAGCAGGTCAGTTTCCCACCTCAACTCTTGCCTCTACGAGCATGTCACCAGACCAGGCACGCAACCAATGCCACCACACAACAAGGGGTTGCTTATCAAAAAATACAATAATGACACAAGCGATGCGAAGCAAGGCCACCACACTGGGTCAGGCTTACACCGAGTGCAGGGCCTGCAGGGCGGCGCCCAGCACCAGCCCCACGCTCAGGCAGCGCGCACCCGCCAACGCTGCCATCTCCAGAAACTCCTGGGCCTTGCCCTCGGCGGTCTTGGCCAGCTCCGCGTTCCGGCCTGCGCCAGCAGCAGGCGCCGCTGCGGCGGTTGGGCGGCGCATGAGGCGGACCAGCGCCGGCGCCGTGTCAGGGCCGCGCAGAGGCCCAACCGCAGGCGCGCGGCGGCCACGGTTGCCCACCACAGCCGCGGCGCGCGCCGAGGCGCTGTCAGATGAGTCCGTCTCCTGCTCCAGCACCGCCCCACGCACATGCCCGTCGTGCAGCTCGAGCGGGCCGTCCACCGACGCCTGGGCGGCCACCAGCGCAGCCACGTCATCGGCAGCTGCAAAGGTGTGGCCGTTCTTGTTGCCCTCGTCCTCAAAGTTGGCAGAGAGCTTCAGGGGCGGGAAGCGCTCCTCGGGGCTGGACGCGAGGCTGGACTTGCTGCTCCGGGGGCTGGGGGTGGAAGGCTCGACGGGGTGCGCGACGGGGCCCTCCCGCACAGACACCTGCGCGATCACACGGTCCAGGTCGAGGATGGGCACCACTGAGGGAATGACCACGCGCGCGGGGTTGGGCAGTGGCTGGTGCTGGTCGCGCTGCTTGGCAGTGTGGCGCTGCTCCACACGAGGGGGCGCGGACGCCGCAGCAGCTGCGGGCTGCATCCGGTTCCTGGGGCTAGCAGCGGCAGCTACGGTACCGGCGCTCCGCTTGCCCTGGGGCGCCATGGCGTTGGCGCGCCTGAGCGTGGCCATAAAGTACGGGTCCTCGCGCAGCTTGGCAAGCGACGGGACTGGGGGCTTGCGGCTGGCCATACTGCGCTCAGTGCTGGTAGAAGCAGCCGTGGCGGCGCTGGTAGGGCGGGAGCTGTCAAGCGCCTTCGCTGTGCGGGACGAGGAAGGGGCTCGGTGGCCTGCAGGCGCCACCTCAACGAGCAGGCTTGACTTGTCAGCCGTCGTCTTGGCAGGAGGACTGGCACTGCTGCTCTTGTTCTGGCCACTGGCGGACGCGCCCTTAGCGGCTGTGCTGCTGGCAGCTGTGGACGTGCTTGGCACTGTGCTGCCGCCGCTGCTGGCTTTGGCCTTCGGAGCGGGGTTGAGGAAAGGGTTGCTTGACAGCGAACCGGAGCTGGCGGCCGGGGTCTGCTTGCCACTGTACTTGCTGCGCGACGTCAGAGTGGCTGTCAGCTCGTCCGGAGGAGCCCTAGGGGCTGCGGCCCGCGCGCTGAGGGGCACGCCAGGCGACACCGTGGGGGCGGTGTTCGCCCGGGGCTCCGGCTCGTCCACGGTGCTGCCGGCCATCCTGCTGCCAGATGCCGAGCGGTCACCGGAGCCAGAGCGGGCTGCCGCCTGCTGCTGCGCCCTGTGAAAAGAGGCAGAGTGTGTCAAGGTTGAGGTGAGGGGCTATGAACTTGCCCAGGACGCAGGCAGTGTGTACCACGATGCAGGCAGTGAGGTAGCGATTTTAGCTACCCTCTTTGCAGAAGAGAAACGTAAGCTTGCCGGCAAGCAGCTGTAGCACCTACCAGCGTGCCTTGCGCTCGGCTGCTCTCCTGGCCATGGCCTCTTCGTCGGACTCGCGGTTGTTGGCGTACAGCTGCTCAAAGGTGACCACGGGCTGCTGAGCGGCGGCCGCGGCAGCGGAGCCGTCCTCGTTGGCCCGGCGGATGCGCTCGGACAGGTCGGTCAGCGTGCGCTCGTCGGCACCCATGGGGCTGTTCTCCTGCACACGAGAGCGCCTCGTGTTGACGGACACGTCCTTAACCTGAGGGACATGACATATGAGGGTCAATGCGGATGCATTAGGACGATGCGAGGCGGATTGAGCTTGGTGGGGCTACGAGTGAGGCTTGTACGGCGTACTGCAGGGAGCGCCAAAATGTATGCCACCCCCGCACCTCTGTTGCCTTGGAGGCCGCCATGAACTGCTGCCACTGCCGCAGGTGGTCGCCCTGGATGGCTGGCGGGGCGAGGCGAGGCGCTTGCGGTGACCCCGTCGACCTGGTGGACTGCTGCTGCACGGCCAGCTCCTGCTCCACGCGGGTGATGATCCGCTCCATCTGCACCGGGCCTGGCTGCACGTCCATCTCCTGCGCGACAAAACACAAAGGGCGCAGGGCCAATTGGAACTAGGGGATAGGTATTTCGGTCTGCCCGCTACCAATGCACGGTCAACACCTGGGCTTGTTGCACTGGCCGGTGTGCAAGTGTATGGTCCCAGCGCAGCTACTCGAGCAGACAGTCGCAGTTGTAAAGCGGCTCTTTGCGTGTGCGTGGGGCCAGTTGCAAGCCTGCACTCGTGCCGTGTTATATGAAGTAGACAGACAATGACTATCCGCAGTTCAGGACGTCACCTCCACGGACAAGGGACACACCTTTATCGGCGGCAGTTCCAGGTTGACACTGTCGACCACCAGTGCACGTTGGAAGCGCTGTAGGGCAAATAGAGGGCCGTTCAGGCTGTAAGGCGGGAGCATAGCCAAGAAGGGGCCTGGTGCGCATCAGACGTACCTTGTGGTACTGTAAGTCATTGTGCGGCCCCGAGACGGGGATGTTGCAAAGCGTTTAGCGGTCAACACACCTGCTTCTGCCTCGTCAGGCTAGCCTGGTTCACGACGATGAGCTGCTCCAGCTCGCGGCGGCGCTCCATAGTCGCCTTCCACTTACGCCACAGCCACGCGCCCAGCATGGACGTAGCAGCAGCCGTGGCACATGCCATGGCAGCAAACACGACCTGTCATGGCCAACAAAAGAAACAGAGACACTTGTGTCAAAAAATTGTGGAACTTCTTCCAGGGCACAGTGCATATGGTAGGTCAGCTGCAGGTTACCACGTGACCGAGTGGCTGCACGACGGCGAGCCTGGGCAGGCTAACTGATCTGCCCCCCGGTACGACAACAGCAACGAATCTTAGCACCTCACCTTTTAAAACAGGAAAACAAGTGCAAACAAGGGCCCAGACAGACTGGTACACGTTCCAGCATTCCCAGGGACTTGCCTTGCCGTTGGGGCTTGGCGATATCGGTTGCTGCGTCGAAACCAGCATGGTGGTGGTCCTCGCCGAGTTGCTCGTGCATGTCTGGCCGTTGCTCTGCGCCTGAGCCGTGTAGCGACCGGAGTTGCCCCGAATTGTGACTGCACCTGAAGGCTGGGGTGCCCAGGTGGCCACACTGGCGGTTTGAGGCTGCGCGCTGATGCCCACCGGCGCTCTGCTGCCAGGAAGGCTGCCGCCGCTTTCCTGCTGGGGTTTCAGCCGCAGCGACGGCTTTCCAAGAAGCGCCCGCAACTTAACGTAGAACATGCTCTGGAGCCGGTACAGCAACTTTGCCACCCATGCCACGCCGTTGAGAATGAGCTGCTGCAGGCTGGCGATGCATGCTTGCGCGACGTGCCCTGCCTGCAGGACTGGTTGGACCGCGGCGCCAACAGCCACCTCAGCTGCATCGGCAACACGCTCTGGGACATGCTGCAGCGAAGTGAGTGGTCCAGCCGGCAGGGACCACCGCCGTGCCTCAGTGCTGTCGGAAATGCTAGCGCTCGAGGTCGAGCCGGGCAGCTGCTGACGCCGGCCTCCTGCGCTAAGCGGCTCTGGCAGCGGAGCAGATACATATCTCGATCCGGCCGCTGCGGTGAGTCGTTGACTACGCGGCGTATCCTTTGTCTGTTGTTGACTGTGGGTTTGAGTCGCAACCTGTGTGCCAGCCTGCAACAATTCGCCCGGGTTAAGCATTTGGAACTTTCAAGCTATGCTCCCATTTCTACTCCTTCACACTCAGGCGCCTACCGGGAACGCTGTCGGCCCGAGGCGCGGGGAGAAAAGGGCGCTGCCGCGTAGACTTCCCGCTGGCCATCTTGGGCTTGCCAAAGCTAATCCTGGCACACTGCCTACAGTTGCTTTGCTACTAGTGCCGTCCATTCTTGCGCTGCTGGGGTCAGTTAAACGGAAACGTTGAACGGCCCAGGGCAGTCTCAGGGGGCTCTACGCCCGCATGAAGTACTCATAAGTATGAAGCTCTTAGTTGTTATGAGGTGGTCCGAGGTTGGTGATGGCACAATAGAGCTGACAAAAGTTCATGAAGAAGCACGACAGCTGACATCCCGCAGGCGAGGTATGCTTCTTGCCGAAGCCAAAAAAAGCCTTCATAATGATAACTGTACAATTGTTCGAAGTAAGAATTCGCCTTGGCACAAGCGCGTTGTTCAAGAGTCTGTGTCCATGGTTAGTGACTGACGGTGCAATAGTGCCAGCAGCATGACAACAGCTTGCCCGCACAGAAGATAGGGATGTCCTTGCCGCGACCACCGTGTGGAGTTGGGGCTAGTCCTGTCTTCAGGGCAACTCACTCGGGACAGGGTCCACATCAGGGAAGCTACCCAGGTCCCTGCGGGCGCCAGCGGGAATGGCAGCAACAGTCATCACTTCCGCAGTACAACACTGCGTCTGCGTCGTCACAAACGTAGCAACGGATTGGAACAGCACATGGAGCAGGAGCAGGATGCACGGCCTGGACTGCCTGGGGAGCGTACCACCTGGACTGCCTGGGGAGCGCTGACAGGCCCACTGCAAGGTGTTGATACGACAGCAGCTGTCCTGCACAGCTCTGTGGGTAGGCCGTGGTAGCATGGCTACGATACAGGTGAGTTCCAAGCAGTGCGTGGGTCGCACTTGCTGACATTGTTGCGTGTGCCAAGCAGGGGCTCCTGGTGCCAAGTCCTGCCTCCGTCTCGCTCTGGGTCAGTCTGGGTCTTTGGAGGGCTGTGCGGCCCGAGTTTGCACCTGGGGCCTTGCCCTCGTTAGGGGAGACAAGTTTAGCTTGTTGGGGCAAAGGAAGCTCGGCAGTACACGAACCGCCGCGGTCGGTGCTGGCCATGCATGCATGACCGTACCCACACTTCTTGATACAAGCGTAGGCATGGTAGGGTCCTGCTTGCACCTGTGACAACCTCGCGTTTTACGCGTACACCCACTTCCCGAACCCTGAGATGCTTATGTACGGTGGTAGGGGGGCGATCAGTGGGGCCTTGACGGTTCAGCTTTGGGGGGCCTAAAAGGCTGCGGCAGTTGTGGCCAAGCAAGGGAGCGCCCAGGGGAGGTTCCTAGCCCGCATCCTGCCACACACTTGTTCACATGCACTACAGAACACTGTGATGCAGTACTTGCATGCGGGGCTATGTATGCAGAAGAGCCTGAAGGTAACTGTCGCCCTCGCACCTTACAGCAAGAGCGATGTCGTCAGAGAAGAGCGATATAGTCGCCGGTTACGTTGCAGACCTGACGACGCTTGAAAGTAAAATACTTGCTACTAATTAATCAAGTGCACCGCGTACTGGAATGAGGGCAGCACTGCATGTGTTGCTGGACGACGACACCGCCCGTCCAGCAACGCGTGCGCAGGTAAGACGCCCGCACCACGACCACAACGAGCACACACGATATCCCTGCCTCCTGCTTAAGTATCTATACGCAATATTTTGCTATTTTTGATTGTATTAGCACGAGAACAATGCGATTATGGTGACTGCTGGTACGGCACGGCCCGCCAGGAGTACCGACGATAAAGGCATGTCCGACCTTCCTGTGACTGCACAGCGACTGTGGCAGACTGAGTAAGTCTGTATATCTCTTTCATCATTTGCGAACCCGTGCTAGCTGCTCTTCCAGCAGCCATAAAGTGACGATTTTCTCGGGAGCGCTTGACTACAACTCCAAGGTAGGCTAAACCCGTGTCCGTTGAACAGTAGGTTGCTAAGCACGACAGCCATGGTATGGCGCTTGCCTTGCTCTGACTGTGCGGCCTGCGCAGCCATGCTGACCAGCTGTACTGTCCCGGCGTCCAGGTCTTCTGAGAAGGACTCACCATGGCTCGGTCGCGCGTCGCCGCCGTGGCAATGCTGGCCTTCGTGTGAGTAGTGGGCAGCGGTCCAAGTTTTTTTACTTGCATTGGTTGGTTCAGGGCGTCGCGTCGCATGTGCTTCAAAGCGTGTGCTGTTGGTCCCTCGTCGCGCAGCCCTTAAATGTTGTGGCCGAACTCCATGCGGTATCTTGGATATTTTCTCGCCACATTAATATAACGTACCGTCTTGTTCGCAGGGCCCTGCTCGCCGCGGCCTCTGCCAGGAACTTGAACAAGGGCTACGAAGA
>VFQN01004247.1_pt1 | contig 19160 bp, 22 predicted proteins | sample 3512371 | NCBI WGS metagenome assembly VFQN01 (sample SAMN10412370, study PRJNA504923) | tailings metagenome | isolation source: Replicate 2 from Balatoc abandoned mine | place: Philippines: Itogon, Benguet | collected 2017-08-28 | reverse complement strand
ACATAAACACGTTTTTTTTTTCAGTAAAACGCTCTTCTCCTTTCTACTGGAAGAAGACAAGATACGATAACATTGTAGAGACAATCTTGAACTAGTTCCTATAACAAGCTCACTTTTATATTCCAAACAACAAAATCAACAAAGCCTTTAGACAAATGGACTCCTTTTCTCTTTCTTCGAGTTCAACTTCTGGTTTTAAATCCACGGATAATGATGATAATTTGGTTTTAATTCCTGCATTTTATTGTCGATCAATTTCTGCTAGTTGTGATTCAAATATGAATACACCAACTTCATTAAATCGTCCTCCTTTAGCACAACGTATTCGTAGTTCAAGTCCTACAGATAATTATTTTAATTTCCGTGATAGTCCTCGAGATATTCTGAAGAAGAAATTAAAGAGTCAAAGTGCTTTCAATACCGGAAGTAATACTCCTGTTCCGGACATTCTTTTCCCCTCCGTCCAAGAAGAGAATTAAAATTATTTCTTTTAAAACATTGGTTAGCAGCTGTTTTTTTTCTTTTGTTTTGATGTGGTATGTGGCTGGCAGTGGTTTGAGGTGTCTTTGTGAGACCCACTTCGTTTTCTCTATACTTTGTTTCTTGATTCTTTCCCCGCACAATCTATTCGATGTTGTTAACTGTTTATTTTTTTAACGACTCAAAACAAAGGTTTTATTGATTTGTATGGTAATGGATGTTCATAGGATGATGGAGAGGTTGTGTGTATCTTGTGGTTCTTTCGCCTTCTTTTCCTGCAAATTTGTTGTGATTGTTTGTTTTTTTTTCCCCCCTTTATTTCTTTATTTCCCCCCACCACCTCTAGCTTTCGTGTTTCTTGTTTTTGAGTTTCTCTTTTTTCATGTGATTGTAATTGTTTGTTTGTATGTGTAACTCTGCTGTGTCTCACTATGGTTTGATATCATTATTAACTCCCAGCACTGGAAATGCAGTATCCCAATAGTTTGTTTCAATAATTTTTCTTTCTATTATCACCAAATCCCCAAGAAAATGAAAAATAAATAAATAAATAAAGTAAACCAATATAAACTGTGAGTAGTGGTTTTAGGAGAATGATCAGGAGAGTTATTGATGTATTATCCATGTTTTTTTTTCTTTAGTATGTGGTGTGTGTTGTTGATAGCATTCATTCATGGACCATAGAAAAGAATATTCGTTTTATAATTAGTTTTACATTTCTTTCTTTTTTCTTTGATGTATTTGTGTGTTTTTATTATTTTGTTTTTTTTTTTCTTTTCTTTTTTCTTTCTTGTTGTGCAGTAAAGTAATTTACAAACCCCACACAAAGCTAAGCTTCCCTTCTCTTTCTCTTTCTTTCGTTTATTTCGCAGCTAATTTATCTTTCAATAAACATAATCGTGATACACATCCTATGAGCTGTAGTTGTGTATTTAATCCTTCTGATATTCTCATATGAGAGAAACCAATCTCTCTTAAGAATTCTAATTTCTCTGGTTCTGGCATTGGATAATGTCTCGTGACTTTGAAAATCGTTTGAATAATATCTGTACCAGCATATCCTGTAGTAAATAGTTCCATAATAATATCCATAGCATCTTTCATCTTTCCTTCTCTTACCCTCTCGATAACAACCTTTATCTTTGCTGGCTGTGGCTGATCACATACCTATAAAAAAGCAGCTTAGATGATGAATAGCATGGAGAAGGATCTAACTTACCTTAAAAACATTGTCATCATCAACAATCCCGAATCCACTTGCAGTAGATTGAAGAGCATTTAGAGCATTTCTTAGATCTCCCTCAGCTGAGAAGATGATCGCCTCATAACCTGCATTCGTTACTGTAACACCTTCAGCTTCTGAAACAATTTTTAAACGTGAATAAACTTCAGTATCTGTTAATCGTGTAAATCTAAGAACAGCACAACGTGATTGAATTGGTTCAATAATCTTTGTTGAATTATTACAAGCTAATGCAAAACGTGTTGTTGTCGAATAAATCTCCATTGTTCTTCGTAATGCCTGTTGTGCAGCTGCAGTCATAGAATCTGCCTCATCTAAGATAATAATCTTATGTCGACCTGGTGGTAATGTAACTTTCTTTTGAGCGAATAGTTTAATCTTATTTCTAACAACATCAATACCTCGTGCATCAGATGCATTTAATTCTAATACTGCATTTTTATATGATTCACCTAACATTTCATGTGCAAGACAAAGAATACTAGTGGTTTTACCAATACCAGGTGGTCCAGCTAGAATAATATTTGGAAGATTTCCCATTTGTGCTATGGCTTGAAGTCTTTCAACTGCTTCAGCATTACCAACTATATCATTTAATTTTTGTGGACGATATTTTTCAATCCATGGTGCTTCGAATGATTGTGAAGATGATGACATCTCTGAGATTGAATGAGTATCTATAGAATATAAGGATTGGTATTTAATGTTTGGTTGCTTCTTCTATTTTTATTTTTCAAATTTGATTTCGAAACAACCCTGCCCACCCTGCCCTCCATCAACTCTTTTGAAAAGAGTCGACTTATTCTTTCCTCTTATTTATGGGTGAGTAATGTATGAAATTGAAATTCATGTAAATATGAAATGGATTTATATTACAAAGAAAAACCTAACTTAAGAATAGTATTTATTTACGAAGAGGAGCTCTTAATGGCTTTCTTTTCTTTGATGATGATGCTCCACTACCTGCACCACCTTGTTGAATCAGATGTTGTAGAATTTGTTCCTTAATCATTTGTTTCTGATCATCAGAAAGAACATCTTCGTAATGAACCTCATTTTCTTCAGTATTATTCTCCTCTTGTTGTTCAATTTCCTCTTCTTCTTGTTGTTGCTTAGGTTTCTTACCCTTCTTCTTGGTTTGCTCGTCGACTGTTTCTGTCTTTTGCTTCTTTTTCGTTTCCTTCACTGGCTCCTCTTCAGTTTGTTCAACGACTGGTTCGAGATCACGCTTCTTCTTTTTCTTATTATCAACTTCAACAACTACTTTCTCTACAGGAGTCACACTTTTTTCCTTTGAAGAAGTCTGCTTAACAGGTTCTTCCACTACTTTCTTACTCTTTGCCTCTGGCTCTGGTTCTGATGTCTTCCTTTGTTTATTGTTTTGCACTTCTTGTTGTTGTTGCTTCTTACTATTTGACTTTTTTGGCGGTTCAACTTCTTCCTCTTCTTCTTCGGTCGTAACAGAATGTTCATCTCCCTCTTCCTCATCTTCATCAACATCCATCTCCTCGTTATCTTCATCATCTTCCTCTTTTACTTCATCACCTTCACCTCGAACACCATTAGCATATTTCTTTAATTTCGCAACATAAAAACCATCCATATTATGTACATGAGGATAAAAACGACGTGTATTAGCAATTGATGGATGGAAACGATGTTGCATATATCTTGTTAAACCAGGTTTACCAACTTGTAGACCAGTATCAATCACTTTAACATAACGCTTTTGTAATATGTATTGAATAACTTGTTCATTTTCTTCAACAGAGATTGAACACGTTGAATAGACAATAATACCACCTGTAGGTGAATTCGCATCAACCGTATCAATAGCTGCACGTAATAATTCTTTTTGCAAATGTGCAACACGTTCAATATCTTTAATACTACGTTGTAATTTCACACTTTGATCACGTGCAATAATACCTAAACCTGAACATGGTGCATCTAATAGAACACGATCAAAACCTTTAAAAACTTTAGGTATTTGACGACCATCGTAATTACAGACGATAGCATTTTTCACACCTAAACGATGTAAATTTGCTATTGTTGCTTTCTGTCTTTCAGCTTTTAAATCATTAGCAACTACTGTACCACTATTCTTCATAAGTTGAGCTATGTATGTTGTCTTTCCACCTGGTGCAGCTGACATATCTAAGATCTTTTCTCCAGGTCGAGGATCTAATGCCATGACAGGATTAAGGGATGATGCCGATTGTAACATGTAGTGACCGCCTAAGTACTCTGGAGTGGCTCCAATGGGAACGCTGGATTCAGTGACTTTCACAGCAACTTTAGACCAGTCAATCGCTTCAACTGCTGCTCCACGCTTACTTAAAGCTTCCAATAAATCTTTTCTTGTAGTTTTCAAAGTATTGGTACGGATAACTAAAGGACGAGGATGATCACTGGCTTCCATATACTCGCGACATTCAGCTGGTGAAAAGAGATTTAAAAGCAAATCAGTGAGTTCAGGAAGATATCCGTAATAATCAGACAAATTTCTATGAGTTATATTTTAAAGTCAGAGTGTGCATCTGAAATCAATTGAAACAAGTCTTACTTTGATAGTTCAATGAGAATATCAGACCGGGAACGATTAGAAGAGGAAAGATTTTGCAAAGTTTCCAAGTTCTGTTCAATTCGTTCTTTGACCATCTGAGGGTCTGGTAACATAGACATATCACCTTCCATATTTTCCTTCGTATTGTATTGATTAATCTAGCAAACACTGAGCTATCAATAATTACTGCAATGAATGGAGTTGCTGAAAAGGACCTGAGTAAAATTATGAGAATCATAAAAGCGCTTTTCTTATTCACTGCTATAATTAGCCGTAACAAAATTTTTAATCCTTCTATTTCTGAGCAGCTCGTCAGGAAAGTAGGGAAAAACAGAAGTTAATTTAGATATCTCTAACTATGAACTTTGCTGATAAAATAACCGGTTCTAAGAACTAAAAAGCGACAGAAACCTCACTTAAACATCGTTAATCTATGTACCCTACCTAGCATTGACATATCTTTAATTCCACTACAACCACACAGATTTAATGAATGTACTCCACCCATCCGTGCATTTTATTGACACATCCGTAATTCCTTTGCAATAACTCAGATTTAACGTATGTACTGGACCGAGCATTGATACATTTTTAATTCCATTCCAACGACTCAAGTGTAAGGTATTTACTCCTCCCAACATCAACACATCTACAATTCCTTGCAGTCAGTCAAATTTAACATATGCACTAGACCCAGCATTGATACATCTATAATTCCGTGCAAAAACTCAAATCTAATGTCTGTACTCTACCCAGCATGGACACACTTTGACACAATACAATTTTAAAATATGTACTCCACCTACTTTAGGTGATTGGGTTTGTAACTGATGGAAAGCTCACTAGTTTCTCGACGACTCCCTAAAGTGTTTCACAAAATAAAGCCTTTGGAAACGTTTTATTGATTAAATTTTTTCGACTAAATTTATTCATATAACAATAAACAATAACCACGTAACAACGTTCTGATAAATTTTAGTTTAGACAACTACTTTTAAATGAGTATATATATTCACAACATTGGATTCTAACGTTGATTTAGGTGTAGCAATAAACTTAATTTTTAATACTTCTAATTTCTTTGTATCAGTAGCAGCCTATCAAATAAGAAAGAAAAAAAAATGAAGTTGATTTAGACAATACAGCATAGGAAAGATAAATCTGACTTACCGATGCTAATTTCCTTTCAATAAAATCAATGATATGTGGTAACATTAAATTTCTATTACCAGTAAGATCAACTTCTCTTAACGATGGACATAATGTTGTTAATGTATCCACAATGAAGCCAGCAGATGGTTGTACATTCTGAACAACAGGATTAGTTGATGGCCATGACCAATCAAATATCTCTAACTGTGATCCTAATTGATTCATTAACGTTTGAATCGTAGTTTCTTTTAAATCTAAATAACCGCATCCTAATGATATTAATGATTTACATTTTTTAGATATTAATAAAATTGTTTCATCTGATATATTTAAACCAGATAATGATAATTCAATTAATTCATCATTTTTATAATAATGATTAATAAAAAATTGTATACCATCATCAGTAATATTAAAATTACCACCAATATTAAATTCAATAATTTGACATGTTTTATTATAATGATTAATAATATAATGAAATAAATCATCATTTAATTTTCTACAATTTTTAATATTTAATTTCATTAAATTAGGACATTGTTCTAATAGTTTATAGATATGTTCATTATTAATTTGAAAACAACCACTTATATCTAATTTTAATAAGTTCTGACCACAATAAGAGGTTGCTGAAACAAGATATTTACCAGAGATTTTAGAATTACTAAAACTTAATTCTTGTCTTTTATCATAGATGAAAGTTGGCATTGCATCATCTGTCATACGACCACCATCAATAATTTGATTTAATAGAATTTGAATAATATCACGATCACCAAAACATTGATTTTTCAATGCATCCATTAACTTTTCACATTTTGATTTTGTTAATGATTTAGATGGATATCTTGCTATCACCTTTAAAACTGCATCATAGAGAGGGGGAACTTCTCGAAGCATTTTTTTCTTTCTTCTTGTTATTATCAATTTTCAATGCACCAGAAAACTGAGTTACGGTATTACCGGCGACTACCGGTGACTACCGGCGACTAGTTGGAACGATCGTTTTTAACATTATCATCGTTGATCAATAGCAATTACATGAAAAGATGATGCATGTAGTAGATTTTGAGGAGATTCTTCTCTCAGAAACCTTGCTAAGATACACCGTAACTTTAAACCCCAAGAAATATATTAAAAGATATTCTATTTGGATTGCATTTTACTTGTCAATACTGTTGCTTATCCTTTCTCTTGTGACCATTTGCCTGGTAAACTGATAATATCTTACCCATTGTTCTTCTAATGATGGATTTTAGATGAAAAATTTGACTTTTGGATCAATTCTATTTGTTTTATTCATTGCTTTGATTGTTTATCTTATTAACGATGTAATACTGGAAGGTGCGGTACTGAATCTTTGTGCTTTCTATTTTAAAAGCCTCATCTTATAGAAAGTATAACAATTATTAGGCAGTTTGGGATTCAACTATCTCATAGAACTATGCTTGGAGCAGAGAAAACAAAGGTAATCGACTATTTATGCCACTCTCACTATTTCAACTTTGTTCTTCAGTTTATTGATAAAGATCGATTAGAAGCAGTCTTTATCCATGAATATTTCTATGGCTCTCAAGTTCGTTACTCTGTTGCTTTCATTATTCGAGATGAAGATCGTTTAACGCTACTATTTAAATTTTTAAATCCTGGTTTTTTAAATATAAAACGAGTATATCAAGAATGTTTAAAAGAACAATAGCCATTTACAATGAACGAGTGCATCTTATTTTTAAAACTTTTTCCTGGAAACTTTTTTACCCGAATCAAGTCACTCATTATGGCTACCTTATTAATAGTAAAATACTTGAGAAGAGGAAAAAGAAAATCAAGAAATGAAGCATAAGTGAAATGTCTGAAATATGCACTTCCCACAGGTAATGTTGAAAATAAAACTGCATTTTCACTCCGCCTTTCAGTTTTCACATTAACCTTCTTATTTTACCTTTGGAGCAGTTTTGGCAGCACCGCTTAAACCAGGAAGAATACGTCCAAAGATGGTATGGCCTCGAAAGACATGATAAAATGCACCACCAACGTGAATTGGGATCAAATATTCAAAGATTTGCCCAGCAATCTTGTGGAGCTCATATGCTTGTTTAGCAACTGCTGGTTCCTTGCTGATACTTGGGAAGGTTGTGTAGAAGAAAGGAAGGCCGAAACCAGAGTAGGCTCCCATCACTACACCTGAAACAGGGAGGAAGATGGCGAAGGAATACATGGCTAAGTGACCAAGCTTGCCAGCCAAAGCTTCGACAGCATTAGCACCAACGACTGCTCCAGGTACTTTCGAGGTTAGTCTCACCAATAAACGTGGTCCAAGGAGACCAAAAGCTAGGAGACCAAAAGACTTGTGATAAAACATGTAATCACCTTTCTCCTTCTTATCTTTGGTATTTTGAGCTGCCAACACAAAACCTTGACAGAAAAAAATTCAAAAAAATCAAAACAATTCATTAAAATAAAGCTTACCAACAGCAGCCACTAAAGATCCACCCATAGTCCAGTGGAAAAACTGAACGGATCCAGGATACTTTACTACTTGATTGCTGACATCAGTAGAGAAAAATTTCTTTCCATTTGTCACAAATGATTTCAAATTTAATCTTGAGCGAAACATTTTGATCTAATTTTAATAGAAGATAATATTGAGAGACCGAACAAAGCAATTATCACACGTTGTCTTGTTTGAAAAGAGAGTTGTTTGTCGAAGAAGTTTGCTTGAAGAAAATTCTTTATTGAACAATTGACTAAAACAAATTTAAGAAATTACGTAATGGCGCAAAGGCGCTTATTTTGGCGTATTATTTTTTTAAGGAATTGTGTAGAAACGAAGTAAAGGTATTTTTTTTTGTATTTGCACAGTGAACTAAAGTAATTGAAGAATCTTCAGACGAGCGTCTCAAAGAGGAAAATTTAGTTGAAGATAATTTAACGGAAGATAATTGATTGAGTGATTAATCGTTTAGAAAGAAAGTAGATTAAAAGGATTGCAAAATGACTGACTTTATGAATGTTACTTTTGGTGCAGCAAACACTCGTACATTAGAATATGTACAAGAATTTATTGATGCAAAGCGATTACATACTTTAAAAGATACCAATCTTGATACCTCTGTCCTCCCAAACTTTGAGAAGAAGTATGATGGTAAAGTTCGTGATATGTATATTTGTCGTGATTTTGTTATTCTTATCACAACTGATCGACAATCTGCATTTGATCGTCAATTAGCATCTGTACCATTTAAAGGTCAAGTATTAAACATGACTTCATTGTGGTGGTTTGAACAATCGAAGTATATTGTTCCAAATCATATTATTGCTAATCCTCATCCTAATGTTACTATTGGTAAACGTTGTAAAGTATTTCCAGTAGAATTTGTGATGAGAGGTTATATTACTGGTAGTACTTCAACTTCATTATGGACAAATTATAAAAAAGGTATTCGATATTATTGTGGTCATCATTTCCCTGATGGATTAGTGAAAAATCAAAAATTAACAGAAAATAAATTAACACCAACAACAAAAAGTGATGAACATGATGAATTAATATCCGCTGAAGAAATTATTTCAAAAGGATATATGTCTAAAGAAGATTGGGATATTTGTGCAAATTATGCATATCAATTATTTGCTTTTGGACAAGAAGTCGCAAGAAAGAATGGTTTAATCTTAGTTGATACGAAATATGAATTTGGTAAAGATGAAAATGGTAATATTGTTGTTGTTGATGAAATTCATACACCTGATTCAAGTCGTTATTGGGTTGCTGATACTTATGAAGCAAGAATGGCAGCTGGTGAGGTGAGTCGTTGTCTTTCTCGATAAAATATTGTTGTTATTATTGGGTTAGGAACCTGACAACATTGATAAAGAATTCTTACGTAAATGGTATGCTAGTCAATGTGATCCTTATACTACTGAAGTATTGCCTGAAGCTCCAGCTGATTTAGTGAATGAACTGTCGAGAAGGTAAAATAAGACGATTTCATCTGAGTCATAATAATAAAATCTTTCATAACGTAGATACATTATGATTTATGAAATTTTAACAGGACTTTCATTTCGTGAACAATTCACTCTTCATGAAACTGATGTCAATCAAGCAGTATCGAACTATTTTTCTCAAAACAAGTAGAGACCATGCAAAGACATTGATCTTTTTCATTTCAAGCAGATTTCAAACAACGTAGTTCTCTTCTTTGTCATTTGCTTAAGTAGATTTTAAAAATAATTCATCAAAGATTGTTTTCTCTATCTCATAGAATGTTGGTTGTGCTGGCATCATAGGACTCGGGTTATAATCAACCTTTAACCTCTTACGATGAAATGTACTTCCACATTGAAACTCTACTTTCATGTCATTGGGTAAATCTCGTTTTGATGAAGAAATCATTCCATCAACCACTTCAAACACAGATGAATCACTTTCATCAAGAATGATGCGTTTCAATCCTATTGTTCTTGATAATCTTGCAGCGTATTGTTCAAGTGTATTCGTTTCGTGATGATTAAATCTAAAAAGGAAAAATACTCTTTAAATTGAGAAAAAAAAGATATTTCGATCCCTTATCACCTGCATTTGTCGCCGAAAGGACAGTTACCGTCGCGGAAAGGACACATTCGAACAGCCTTCTTTATCACTTGATTCGTCACTTTCTTTAATTTCTAGAGGAAACATCGTAGTAGATAGGATATTTGTTAGTGGCGGACTCAAAATACCTCCTCTTTAGCAGGTTTCTTCTTAATCTCAGCAGCGGGTGCTTCTTTCTTCAATGAAGTAGACTCTTCTCTTACCTTATTGGACGAAGACGATGAAGAGGGCGCAGTCGATCTCAATGATTCCGGCTTTTCCTAAAGAAGAGAATGTTTATTAAATTGGAAATTGATTGCAATAACAGACCTTATGAGAGGTCGATACACCTGCAACGGCAAAGTCCTCCAACTTGATAGTGCTTAAAACGTCTGATGGGAATATATGGTTCCTTTTCCATTCTTCTAATACTTTATGAATCCCAGCCTAGAATCGTGATTGTTACAATTTACAGGTGATAACTATTGCCAACCAACCTTGTCTTGATTGGATACTTTAGTGAGGTATCCAACAGTCTCCTTCAATCGAACAGCAAATCGTTTCGCAAAAATATCTTTTTCTTTACCACTTTGTCGACATAACATATCAAGAACGTATAAACCACCAATTTTATCTTCATTATTTGCCTTTTTTATGAATCTTTCAATTTCATAAACAACCATTTTAAATTCATTTACATATTTATTCGCCACAACTACAGCTGATTTAACTTTTGAATTTGGAATAGGATATTGTCCACTTAAATTCTGCAATGCAGATTGAAGTTCTTGCTCACCAGACCATGGCTTCGACATGTTGTTTGACTTTTATTGAAAGAGAATGAAATGGTTCATCCGAAGCGTATAAAAGAAAAAAGAATTTTTGCAAAATTAAATTACACAAGATTCAAGAATTCTAAAGAAATCTCATATGAAAATGTAGCTAGACATAATTCAGACATATTCAAATTTAAACTAACTTGAAAACTCGAGTTGAAAAACTCGCTTTTATGAAATAAGCCGTTGTATCTCGGCAGGACAATGATGAGAAAGTAGACTTACACACGGCAAATAATATCGATAGAAAATTGTTTCTATTCAAGATGCTATTTCTTGATCTCGCTCCACTTAACGCAGCAGCCGCTCCACTTAACAAAGCACATTAAACCGCACGCAGCAACGAGGAAAGGAATGTTTTCTCCAATGCAAAGACATTCATACTGAGAAGAACAACCAACGCAATTCGGAAAGTATCGATACATAAGCTGATAGCAGCAGCAACAGCCTGCACATACACAGAGGTCATCCTTGTTTATGCTCTCAAGTCCCATCATCGCTGCAAAATGAGATCCAAATTAACAATGAAAATTGTCGGTAACATTTGTTCGATGTTTCGCGTTTTCGGGGATCCAAAATTTTTACTTCAAGTCACTTCCAACTTCACAAATCATTACAATGTTGTTTTTCTCTCTTGTTGTCGCCTTCGTTGTTCTTTCCGTCGTTTCCGCTTCCACTGAAGGGGCAAGTGTGCAGCTTTTTGAATGGTCTTGGTCGGATGTCGCGAATGAATGTGAGAAATTTCTCGGTCCAAAAGGTTACAAAGCCGTTCAAGTCTCTCCACCAAATGACCACATTACTGGGTCTCAATGGTGGACTCGTTACCAGCCAGTGACGTATGATATTATTTCTCGTTCTGGAAATGAAACCCAGTTCAAAGATATGATCAACCGCTGCAAGAACTCTGGTGTCGCTATTGTGGTTGATGCCGTCATTAATCACATGGCCTCGGGATCTGGGCAAAGTGTTGGTGGAAAGAGTTTCAGTAACCGCCAGTTCCCTTATTATGGTCCACAAGATTTTCACCACGACTCCAGTAATCAGTACACCAATTGCGGGGTGAGCAACTATCAAGACAAGTACAACGTCCAATACTGTGATTTAAGTGGCCTTCCTGATTTAATGACTTCTAGCTCTTATGTACAAGGTCAAATCGCTGGGTACTTGAAGAACATGTATAACATGGGTGTGAAGGGAATTCGTATTGATGCCGCGAAACATCAAGATGCCAATGAATTAAGTGGTATTACGAAACAATTACCATCTGATATGTATATTGGACAGGAAGTCATTGGGGCGTCTGGAGAAGCTGTCCAACCAAGTATGTATTACGGTATTGGTCAAGTGAGTGAATTTTATTATGCTGATTATCTTGATTCCAATATTATCAATGAAAATAAAATGACGAACTTACAATCCTTTGGTGAATCCTGGGGATTAATGCCAAACCAGTATGCTGTTGTTTTCCTTGATAAGTAAGGCATTTTTTTTCTCATGAAGTTTAGTTTGTGATTAACCTTATTTTTTCTCCTATTTTTAGTCATGATACACAACGCAATGGCCGTGCACAACTTACCTATAAAAATGGAAATCTTTACAACTTTGCAAATATTTTCATGTTATCATGGCCATATGGACAAGTTCGTGTTATGTCCTCTTATTACTTTTCAAATACTGACCAAGGACCACCTGGAACTGGTGTCAATAACGGTAACAATTGTAATAATGGTAATGATTGGGTATGCGAACATCGTTGGACGTCCATTGCCAACATGGTTGCTTGGAGAAATACTGCTGGTTCTAGTACTGTTCAAAACTGGCAAACAGGAAATGCAAATCAAATTGCATTCTCTCGTGGTGGCGTTGCTTTTATCGCCTTTAATCGTGGATCTTCTAACTGGGATACCACCCTTACCACTGGTCTTCCAGCTGGTACATACTGTAATATCATTGTTTCTGATGATACCAACAGCTGCCCAACTGTCACAGTTGGCTCTGATGGTAGAGCTTCTGTGTCAGTTCCTGGTGTTAATGCTGTTGCCATTCATGTCAACAAGAAGAAGTAAATTTAATCATATTATCAGATCGAAGAATTATTCTAATTTGACTATTTTTCCTTGTCTTATTGCAATATTTTGATCCCCCATGAGTCTTCCACTGTGATGAAGTTTTGTTCCGATAGAATATGAATTATAAAATGCATTTAGATTTCATTTGTTGTTTATGAATATTATTTATATTTCCAAGATATAAAATATTTCAAGGTTTTTGTTTCATTCCATCAACTATCTTGTAATAGTCGATACCACTTGTGCTTTTGTTTTCCTTTTACTTTTTTCATTATGAAGAAGTACTTTGATAAATACTAATTTAATTAATTAATCTACATGCAGTTTCTTCTGATCTGAGCTTTTCAAAGCTAACACCATAAGGCCATTGTTTGTATCGTTTTCGCTATCAAATTCCATCCACCACATACTGAAAAAATTCTTTTAGTTCCAGAAGAGAACCAAAGTGGTTCTTCATTATCAAACAAAGTTATACAGAAAGAATTATATCAAGAAATAATCTGATAGCATACTTTAATATTTACAAGTCGACCGCATACTTTGATATAGCATCCAAAAAAGAATGGAAAAGCATACTTTCTCCTACACCTATCTCGCGTTCCCAAATTATTGCACAAAATCTGGATTGTCATTGTAGAATTTGTCTTCCACATCAACTTCAATCACACAATCAGAGTTCGGAGTTGCAACACATGTCAGAACATATCCATCATCGATCTAGGAAAATATCAAACAAAATCATATAAGACTTCAGGGACTTACCTGTTTATCATTGAGAAAGATTTGTCCACTTTGATCGACATTTCCAGAGATAAGTTTTCCAACGCAGGTCGAGCAGGATCCTGCACGGCATGAGTATGGAATTGGAACACCCTTAGATTCAGCAGTATCCAAAATAACTTTTCCCGCTGGGACATCGACGGTGAATTCCGATTTTTTCTTATTATTTACAATCTTTACATTGTACTAAGTTCAAATAGATGAAACCACAGAGGGGCGATAAGATATTGTACAGCAACTTACATTAACCTCAACCGACCGTTGAGAAATAACCATTGAAGGTCTCCAAAAAAATGCTTGCGAGCCAACCACACACGCCATCAATAACAATACTTGAACTGCAATCATTCTTGACTTTCAATTCGGTCTACTAATCAATCTCAATGAAGAAAGGGGGGATGTATCTACTTGCAATTGATATTCAAGAATCACGTCATAAGCGACGTCGACACATGTAGTGTACAAATATGCAAATATTTTTACGAATCTAAGAAATTAGGTTAGACTTACGTAGATGTCATTCTTTAATTAAAGATTTTCATTCAAATGCCTTGTAACTCGATATTCTTGAAGGTTGTAGGATTATTCCTCATATTATTACCTTATTTGACATCTCTATTACTTTTTCAAACAAAAGCTGTGAGGAATCTATCCTTGAAATCTTCAATTGGGGGTCATACTGATCATGCCGACCGTAAGGATAATGTAGCTGTCATTCTTCTTGCTGGAGGTCAAGGAAAGCGAATGAGAAGTCAAATTCCGAAACAATTTCTCCCTATTCTTGGAAAACCAGTCTTTTTACGAAGTTTACAAGTATTTCAGTCTCTCCCTAATATCTCATCGATTGTTATTGTTTTGGATGAATCGTATCGCTCGCAGTACCAGCACGTAGTTGAACGAGACCCGCGTATAATTTGGGCAGATCCTGGGAAAGAGCGCCAAGATTCAGTCTACAATGGTTTGTTAAGAGTACCTGAGGATTGCGGCTTCGTAGCCATTCATGACGGTGCTCGACCTCTAGTGACAGAAAGAGAAGTCATCTCCTGCATTAAAGACGCAATTCAATATGGTGCAGCAGCTCTTGGCGTACCGATGAAATGTACAGTCAAGGAAAGTTTAGATGGATTATTTGTGAAGAGAACAGTCCCTCGAAGTAGTTTATGGGAAATTCATACACCACAAGTTGCTGCGAAAAATTTATTAATGGAAGGATTTGAAAAAGTGAAGAAGGAGAACTTAGAAGTAACAGATGATGTTAGTATTATTGAAGCTATGGGATTACCAGTAAAATTGACCCTGGGTGAATACACAAACATAAAGATGACAACACCAGAAGACATGAGATTAGCAGAGGTGATCCTCGCAGAAAGAGGGCTTAAAGAGAGTGCTGTTGAAACCCGAAGAGAAACGAAACCACAAGAAGTTGTAGCGGTGAAGAAAGTCATTCGAATTGCGCCAACGAATACTACTGCATCTGCTGTATGAAAAGCTTCAACCAACACATTGTCTTTCATTTTTAAAAAAAAAAAGTTGTATAGTGTTTTTAATCTTCCTATTATTATTTTTTTCTTAATAAATCTTTAACAATCCATTCTTTCTCCACTTTTTCAATTCTAAAAATACGAGCAGTGCTCTCTTTCATGTACAGTAAGTGGTAAGCAGTGAGTCGCAGTTGTCTAGATTAGCGGGTTTGGGTAATAGTCCCTCTTTCAATGACTTTTATTGTCATACAATAACAATACCATAATAAGACAACAACTACTATAATCTTCTTTTACATACCATACAAACTATAAGAGATCAAGAGACTTAATTCAGAGACAAGGATGAACCCTCAAACATTCATCAAACCAATACATCAAGAAATATATAATCATATTCATACAATTTTTGAAGATTTCCCATGGTTTGATGAATTAATTTCAGCACAATTACATCAAGCAATAATTGATACAGATGATACAGTTGAAATTGATGTTAAAACAACACGTAAAATTGTTGATCGTTATTATAAAATTTCATTATTTCAAAATGAACAACAAAAGTTATTATTATCACAAATACAATTAATATTTAAAACAACTTATGTTCTATTATATTCGAAACTGTCATTATCACAATCATTACTATACAATACAACCGAAGAATTATTCCATGATTATCCTGAATTTATGATTCTTGAAGATCAGAACGAATTAGAGCGATTATTACAATTTCGTAATTATATGAAGATTGCTTTACAGATTATACCTGCTTCTTTTAATAAACAATTGTTGATGAAAATTGCAGCGAGGTTAGAGGGATCACCTCATCGTGATTATATTACGGGTGGTGGACAAAGACCTGAAGTCACTCGTCGTTGTCTGATCTATGAAAGAGAAGGAGGTGTTAGTAAGAAGGTCCGACCAAGAACAAATACAACAAAGAAGACGGTGAAACGAAGAAGTAGAGAGGAAGATAATGAAAATCTAAAGAATTTGCTCAATGAAACATCAACGAAACCTTCTTCATCCAAGAGAAGATTTAGTAATTATTTCATGATGAAAGATGTGAAGAAGATTCGAATATCACAGGAAGAACTTCAACAGCTCTCTCAACAACCTCCTGATCCTTTTAATTTCAATAATTCCGCATCATCGCACACATGTTCGAACCCTACTATCTCACCGATCAGCACAACTTCATCTATCCTGATGGTAAAAGAGGAATTCCACCTACTCTCTCCTCCTTATATATTGGAACATCATCTTCGCGAATTACATGGTGAAAATACTGAAGACAGTTTCACTGCCGCTCTTGCAGGTATCGAAGATCCAGATACTTCGAAACAATTTAGCTCTGATGACCTCGATTTACTTGATTTAGAGTGAGTGTAAGAAAGATGTTAAGAAATGATAAAAAGAAAATAGTTGAATTTACATGAATAAGAGCAAGCGATCTAAACATTTTTTTAGGTACAAATAGAAGAAGCGAATGTTATTGGGTCAAAAACATAACCTCTGACGATGTGAAATCTCACGAATCGTCAATCACAATCATACATCACAGGAAAATCAAATTCAAAGAAACACAAGAAGAAAAAGATTTAACAAATTCTTAATATAATCTAAGAATCACAATATATACAATCCACAAAATCATATCATACATATTTTACACACATCACGTTCTACTCTGATGGTTGTAAGTTGTAACTCTCTAGGCTGATCTAATACTCTGAGAAACTTTTCTTCCTGCATCACTAATACGATCACTCATTCTCTTAGATACCTTTGCTAATTCTTTTCCAGCTTTTTCTGCTAATTTACTAATATAATAATGATATAACCAGAACGCAAATGGTGTTCCAATATTTAATGAAAAGAATAGAATCAGCAACAGATAAATTAAACCAGTTGCAGGATCAAGTGTAAATACAATCTCAAATCCTTCAACATTATCAACGGTTAATAGAGATATCAATAAGAAAAGGATGAATGAATAATGAAGGTCGATCATATTTTATTTTGTGAGCGTTTTCTTGACAATCTGCCTGCCCTTCGACCCGAAAAAATGCCCTTACCCAGGATTATTTTCTTTTAATACGCTGCATCTGTTCATAAAAACAACACTTGTCCTAACTAAGAGAAGAATATTTTTGATTCTTTCTCTTTCTCGTGTAACGTTCTCCTTTCAATCATTTAGAAGATACTTTAGGTTGGAAGATAATTGGATTGAATTATTGAAATTTGATATTATATTTATTTGATTTATAGATCGAGCGTGTTCAGAGGATACATTAGAAAATGTTGAAGTCGATGATCTTACTGCTATTCTTTATTTTCTTGACCTTCTTGCCATCTTTGACTACGGGAAAGGTATTCAATGCTCCTCTCTTTATGATCAAACCTGGATCTCCTTCAACAGATCGATTAGCTAAAATTGTTGGAATGAGAGGTGGCATGCAAGTATTCGTCAAAACTCTGACAGGGAAAACAATTTCAGTGGATGTTGAACCAGATGAATCTGTTGAAAGTTTAAAAGCAAAAATTCAAGAAAAGGAAGGTGTTCCTATTGATCAACAGAGAATTATCTTTGATGGGAAACAATTGGATAGTTTAAAATCTTTAGCAGACTATGACATTGATGATGATTCAACCTTACATTTAGTTCTTCGATTACGAGGGGGGTTGGATAGTTAAATGGTTGTTTTTTAATTTTTGACTTTGTAAATAAATTTCGAAACTTTAAATATAAAAGGAATATAAATTCTTTTTTGACATCTGAGTTCTTGTTGGATGAAGAAATGAGTCATATATGTGCTTGTAGAGCATGTTATGCCTTTGAAGAAAGGTCCTTCAATTGTTTGAATGGAATCATTTCATATTTAACAAATATCTTAAGACATTCAAAGTGAAAAGTGAACTTTAGCAACAAAAAGAAATGGAAAACTATCGAAACAAGCTTAATACATACTCATAGGCCGAGAATCTACTAGCTGAAACAATAAACGCTCGAGTTATTGAAGGAAGCACACCACTGTAAAGTCCCATGATTCCTCTCCTCTGAAGCAATTCTCGACCAACTGCTAAAGCGCTTTGACGATGAAAGAGTTCACTCTTCGCCAAAGACATGGTTTGAATGTTCGACTTAATATTATCTAAAGGAAAAGAGATAAACCATCCTAGAGCACCTGATAATCCTCCTGCAATAGGTATAGCGATTACACCAGACTTAGAACTTCCCTCAGGTAATAGATTCAATACAAAGGTCTTAATATTTTCGTAAGTTATGAAATAAGTTGAGAGAAAGACCACTTCTCGAGTCAGATTGACCAGATGACCTTGATATAAACCCAATAAACCAGACCTTTGTAAGATTGACTGAGCCATTCGGATTGAGTTATTATGAGTTATAGAGCCTTTAGATCTTCCTATCTGCATTTTGGTTTTAATCAGCTCAAATGGAGTTGATATCATCGCAGCAAATGGTCCGACACATGCTCCAGCAACTCCATACCTCCACTCGAAGTGATTATCTGAGTGAGAATGAATGCTGCGATTCGGTGTTAGTCCAATCGTTTTACAGTTAACAGCATAAATGGAGAAATTCATAGTATTGAGAATGGTCAAAGAAAGGAGAGGAGAAGCAATTCCACGATAAAAGCCCAGGACACCCCGCTCTGCATATGTCGCTCTGATTGCAGTAAAGATCGAAATATTTGAGGTTTGCATTCGAGTTTTAATGGTATCAAGTGGGAACCCTAACCCAGTACCAATAACTCCAGCACATGCCCCGGCAACGGCTTCTTCTTTCAATAACATTTGCGAGATTCCCGATGTCTAGTTGTCCGCCGCAGGAAGTCGACATTCCGCCGTAAACTATCCGATCTTTTAGGAGAGACGAAAACTTTCTGAGCGGATTATTCTAATAAATGTTGAATAAATAATATAATATTAAATAACAAAACCTATTT
>VFQN01004246.1_pt1 | contig 19161 bp, 33 predicted proteins | sample 3512371 | NCBI WGS metagenome assembly VFQN01 (sample SAMN10412370, study PRJNA504923) | tailings metagenome | isolation source: Replicate 2 from Balatoc abandoned mine | place: Philippines: Itogon, Benguet | collected 2017-08-28 | reverse complement strand
CAGGGCAGGGCAGGGCAGGGCAGGGCAGGGCAGGGCAGGGCAGGGCAGGGCAGGGGCGGCAGAGGTGAGTGTGTGCTGCTCCCGCAGTGTGAAGCGGGCCGTGCCAGGAAAAGGGTTTGATAGAAGGGTTTGACAGGGTTTGATAGAATTGGCTGTGTGGTCCTAGACATTCCAGCGCGCAAGGGGGTACCTCGAGCGTTGGGCAGCGTGCTGTACCAGATCCACATAACCCACTACTTCAAGCGGAAGGTGGACGACATCGTGCCAGGGTGCCTGCGCAATAGCTTACCTGCACACCCAGACCGCCGCTTCCGTGCCGTTTGCGTTCAGGTAAGCTGCTCAGGGAGGAAGGGCGCAGGAGCGAAGGTAGCAAACTGGGCTCGCGTCAGCGCTCCAAAGCACGGTGGCGCAGGATAAGGCGCCGCAAGAAGCCACGTTACGCAGTTTCGAAGTGGGCAGGGTAGCAAGGTACCGTGTAGAGTGGGGTGCACGTTTGCGCTCCGATAAGAAGCTGCAATACACAGGGTGAGGAGGCACAAGGCATGTTGTTGAGCGCCGGCCTGGAAGCCGTGGAAGGTGCACCGTACCGTTGAGCCGTACGGCAAGCTTGAAGGCCGGCAGGTCGACGACCTGGCCCAGCCCTCCCCAGGCCAGCAGCTCTGTGCCCGTTGTGCTCATGGTGGACGCGGCAATGTTGGGGTTGGATGGGTCGTCGTCAACCTCCACGTTGGCCACCTGGTGTACGACAACCTGCAGCGAGTGGCGGCGCGGCGCCGTACAATGGAGTACGGGATGATATGAGAGTCTTTGGGGGAGGTAGGGGCTTGGCAAGGACGCCTGCTCCTCCAGAACCGCGCCGTGTGGTAACGCGCGCGTACACCGTGTGTAACGGTCTGTGTACTGGGGCAACTCGCCCGTGTGCGCTTGTAACGGGCAATGACCCCTGTTGGCTCCGACTGTTCACTGCCCGTATTCAGCCCCAAGATAAGCCAACCGCGTCGCACACGCGCTGCGCGTGCCAAGCAAGTGCCGTACATGCCATACACGCCAGCTCTACACCACCCGTCACGCACCGCCTGATGCAACTTGGCTGCCAGGGCGGAGTCTCCCCCGGCGCGGTACCTGTACGACACATACACGTGGGGGGCAGCGGGCTGCTGGTCCAGCCAGCTCGGCCTGCGGATGGACGTGAGGGAGAGCGGGGCAGCAGGGTAAAGGCACCATGCCAACCTTCACATAAAAAGGTTGACCAGGGATCTTTTTCAGCCCATCTGGCTGAGGCAATACCTACTCTCCGCTTGTAGACCTTGCCTAGATTTCAATCTGCGCAATCGCCGTGCGTGAAACGGTAACGTGTTCAAGGCACGTGACGCAACCCCAACGGCCTCCACCCGTCAGTACCGACGGCGCTTACGTGATGCGTACGAATGTGCCCTCCGGCTGCAAGTACTGCGCGGGCAGGCTGTACGCGCGGTACACGTTGGGCGGAAGGTCGACGGCGGAGTGGTCCGCGGCGGGGGTGGCCCTGAGGGGTTCCCCAGATGGGTGCAGTCGGAAAGTAGCATTTGACAAGCAGGCGGCGCAAGCCAACAGGTCCGCACGGCAGGTGATGTAGTGCTTCTGGCACGGAAACAACAAGGAGGTGGTCCGGGGACGTACAGAGAGCTGGGCATGGTATGCAGCATGCTAGTCTTCAGGGTCCTGCCTGGGGTCCTATGCGGAGACCGTTGCTGAATGGCTGGCACTCCATAGGTGTGATGCCATCTGTGCATTCCGACCCACCAGTTGAGGCGTCGCATTTCTGGGGCGTTGGGGCAGCCGGTGCCGGAACCCATGACTGAAGACTCGTCTGCAGCAGCAGCAAGAAGCAGCAGCGCGCGGCGATCAGAAGGAACCACGGTTGCCCAGCAGGAGCCTGCCGCACCGTTCACTGTTTCCTGGTGGTCCAGGTGCAAGGAGGCTTAGGGCGGAGGCAACCCCAGGCTGGTTTGGAGATCAAGCTTACATCGCGTGGTGCGTAGGTATGGGGACAACTAGCCCAGCTGCACGGCCCACCTCCGTACTCGTAGCCCCCATAGGTGGCGTGGTCGAGGCCCAGGTTGTGTAGGCTCTCATGGAAGGTGGCTGCAGCACAGGGCAAGCACAGGGCAAGCACAGGGCAAGCACAGGACAAGCACAGGACAATAACAGGACAAGCACAGGACAAGCAGTCCGTTGAAGTGGTTGAACGAGCACGTGTTGACAGCAGCGGCGAGGGATCCCACGACGGCAGGACGGAAGGCCAGCAGCAGACGAAAGAGGGCGTGCGAGACACGTGGCAACTGTTGGTTGCGCACGTCGGAAAAAGGTGCGGCGCGTGCGTGTGGTCAGGGCATGCGGTCAGGGCATGCGAGTGCAAAGACACCTGGTTTCCCTGCCACAGCTGCTAGCCTCTTGCACCGTACGTCCCGACGCTGCAAGTAGGTGTTTGCACATCCCAACGAACTCCACTTACTGTACTTGCTGTTAATTCCCTGTGGCGCAAGAGGCGGCAAACGTAGCGAGAGGGGTGCGGAAGAGGTAAGCATGCGCATTGTCGATTCCGAGGGAGGGGCAGTGCTTGGGTGGGGCAATCAGGGGTGTTGAGCACCTGAATGAGGTCTCCAACATACAGAACAGCATGTGGAGCAAGCGAAGCTCATCCAGCGCCTTGGAACACGCGTCCATCGTCACAATACTCACATTGTTTGGGTCTGTGGTCAGCCAGTTTATCGCCCCCGGGGTGGTGGCCATGCCGGTCCAGTCGCACGCCGTCATCATGCCCTGCGCGTTTGACACGTGGCATGCGACACGCGCCGTGTCTTTCTGGCGGGCGCCGGCACGGCACAATGGCCTAAACGACGTTGCAGCCCAACCGCAATTGTGGCATTCCATCGCATACTGCCTATTAGCGAAATGCTAGCGCCCCATTGGTGGCGAAATGCTAGCAAGTCAACCCGGCGCAGACAGGCGGTGCGGTACCGATCGGCGGACGCCTCACGGCCTTACCTTAGGAAGCAGGTATCTGGTTGTGGATGTGCAAGTGAATGGGTAGCCATGCGGATTCAAGCCGGAGGGGACAGACGAAGTCAGGACGGGTGTTAGTGGATGGAAACGTTTGTTGTGTTAGCTTGGGAAGGCATTGCACCGCGCCGAGGCGGTATGAGCGCCCCTTGACCAGGGGACATGACAGGCACAAGTACGGGCACGCATTCGCACACATGCCCCTGCATGTCCTCATCGGGACTTGGCTGAACGCTCGGTGCTACGCGAGCGGTGACCCACGTTTTGCGCCCCAGTGGCTCCGTGACGAAAGTGTTGTAGGTCGCCTCTGCAATGGACAGCGCGTACCATACCAGCAGTGAGCCGGCAGTCAGACACTACTGAACGTTCAGTTTGCGGGCGTGGCTGACCGAGATGGGGTGCGGCCAACTGCAGGGAAAGCAGCAGGGGCCGTTGCTTTGCCACGTTCCATTCCTCCACTGCGCCAAGACCGTCAACGGCCCGCAGGGCGGATAACGCCAGCGAAACCTGGCGCACCAGTCCAAGACCTTGTGACACCAACTTCGCCCGAAAAACCTCCTGCTGGGCCCGCTCGCCTTGTCATACCCTACCGATATCCCCCTTTCAGTTACGCGGCTTCAGCGGCCCTACCCACGCCCACCTCCAAGCTTCTTCCGAGCCTCCACGTCCGCCAAGGCCGCTATGTCTCTGTGCTGGCAGTTGCTGATCATGGTGGAGTTGGAGCAGGAGATGGTGATACTGCACGCACGGGTGGGGCGGGCACGGGCACGGACGCGGGTCGCTCGCTCGGCAGGCTTTAGCCCAACACAAAACACCAGTCACTGGCGCACCTCACCCACCATGTTCACCACCACCACCACCGCCAGCAGCTGCCACCGGACACTAATACCCATCAGCTGCCACCCGACATGGTTACCCACCCCCAAGCAAGCCACTGGACCCGTACCGTCCTCCCCCGCACGTGGCGTTAATACACGCCACCCACCTGAGCAGCCACGTGTGTTGCTTTTGCAGCGTGTATCTGCCGTGCGAGCAGTCGCTCCAGTAAGTGGCGTAGCCGGTGGCGGTGTCCCACAGCTGCCGCGACACGGCTGTCATGGTGGTGCCCGGGGCAGCGCGCGAGGCGGTGCAGCTGCCCGGCCGCACGTTGACCAGCAGGACCAGCCAGTTGCTGAAATGGCACAGGCGTGGGCAGGGACGGAGGGGGGGAAGGAAGGTGTGCGCCAGGGCTGCTTGCTGTAGGCATCAATATGCGAGGTATGAGGTTGCTGGTACCGCCAGAGAGTGCAACAGGGCAAGACGTATGGCGGCGGTGGCGTGACCATGGTGCACTCGGGCCGTTGCGATATTTTTATATTGCTTAGGTTTGGCACTGGGGACTGTGAAGTGCACCCAGCCGTGCAGGTCCAACACAGACGCACATGAGGCGTGGTAACCCACATGGTCATGGACGCTGGGGCAGCTGCTGCTGCTGTAGCGGTAACACCTGGAGGAGATGCCACAGCCGCCCTACAATGCAGAGCACAAGACGGGGCACAAGGAGAGCACAAAGCAGGTCTGTTGGGATGCCAGAGCGATCTCCCGCTACAAGTTAGTTGTGTCCGTGGCGGACGCTCTATCTAGTGTCCCCCCAGCAGCTGTGTGTAGTGACCGCGAGCCTTTGCGGCTGTCTTCGGCGCCGCTTCCCACCCAATAAGGCTGCTAGCAGCACATGCACGCCACCCACTCATAATATAAATAATAAAATATAAATAATCATAATAATATAATAAGGCTGGCAGCACATGCACGCCACCAGCATTGTTCCGTCGGTTCCCCCACTGCGTACGGGGCTGCCCCCATGACAGGCAACCAACACAACGGTACCATCCCCTGGTTTGCCTCACAGACACACGGGTGCCGTCCTGCCTACGCACTGCCGTGCTCACGTTCTCGGTGGATCCGTGGGGCTTGTTGCGGTTGCGGTGGCGTTCACTGCTGTTGGAGCAGAGGGCGTTGCAACCGTGCTTGCCTTGCCGTCACCGCCCGCCATGTTGCCGGGCGGAGGGGCGGGCGTCATTGGCGAAGCTGTGGTGTTGGTGGGCGCTGGCATGGAGGTGGTGGGCGGCGGATGGGTGTTGTGGACAGGCGGCGGAGTGGCACGGGGAGGTGGGCGGGTGCGCTTGGGCTCGGCGGGGCTCGCAGGCGTGCTTGTGGGTGATGTGTCGTCTGCGGCTGTCCTGGTATCCTGCCCCGGGGTGGCGATACTACCCTGGGGTCTGCGGCAGGGCAGGGATGCAAGATGTGTGATAGAGGCCCAGGAAAGCACAGGCCACGGTAAGAGGGAGTGCCGTTGCAGCGCAACATGCATAGTCCTCCTGGACCGGAGCAAGTTCCGCCAAAGTACGGCACGGCTTTGACTTACGCTGGCTAGCACCATACCTTGCTCCTCACTGGCCAGCACACACATACAGCCCTCACCATGAGGGCTTTCCTGTACTTACCCGTCCGCTTCCATGCCCGCAGGCGGTGCGTATGCTCCTGCATCCGCTGCAGGAGGCGTGTCCACCGCAGGAGACAGCAGGGTGTTGACGACCGTCGCGTCCGCTATCCGGTGGCAGATGCGGGTGAAGGGGCTGTCGCTGGGGAGCAGCGGGGCGCTGTAGCAGGTCTGCGGTGCACAGGCGCATAACAGCAGCAGTAGCAACATGAACGAGAGGGTTTTGATGTACGGTATCAAGGACGTTCCGATGTAAGTTGGTGTCAAGAGCCAGCCCAGGCGAGGAGAGCAAGATGCCAGGTCTGCGGTGCAGGCAGCATCTTATTGGGATCGGTGGCTTGCGTCTATGCCGAGGGCCTAAGCCAAACCAGACGCTGGACACAACAGAGCGGAGGAATCATGTGGCCAGTAAGTAAGGCCGGCCCAGGCCAGGCCGCAGCACGCTCGCAGTGCGCAGTGCCGTGCAACCTGGCCTGTACTGCCGTCGTACACCACACGCCGTGGCACGCCACTGTCTGCAGTCCAATAGCCCCAAGCGGCGCGCAGTCGAGCGTACGCTGTGCCTGCACCCACCAACGCCACTTTGCTGCCCGGGGGGATGGGCCTCCCGGTCTGCTCGTCCAGCAGGGTTCCGCTCCCTCCATGCTTCCTCCACGACAGCACGTACCACACGCCCGACGACTCGTCATGCAGCTCTAGGGTCTGGGCAGAGGCGGAGGTGGTAGCCTCTAGTCGGCCCTGTGGGAGCGTGGGTTAACGCACAGCGGCACAGGCAGGGAACTTGAGGAGCTTGCTCCACGCACACAGGGTAGCTAAGTAGTTCAGCGTGACTGTAGCGCATTGCCAGCTACAGGCAGAGGAGGAGGAGGCAGGAGGGTACTGCAGCCCGGGGTGGGACGAGCAAGGCCGAGGGGCGTGCGTTGTGTCCACTGGGCGCTATGGATTGCTGCAATGCGTGCCTAATTGAACGCCACATACATGCAAACTTCTGCAACCAAGCCACCACTCCAACCCTTTATCCCAGCCTGATTCCGGCCCCACGGCCACCCGTAGGTAGGTGTCTCCAGCAGGCAGCAGCACACCAGCAATGCTTCCCTCTGAGCACTTGCGTGCATCGTACTCGCCTGGATGTGCAATTCTTCTTTCACTGTAATATTCAATCCCCCGGGAGGTGAGGCATCTAGGTCCTGGGCCGCGGAGGGGTCAGGCGGGGTGGCAGCAGCTGCAGCTGTCGCTGCTGCTGCTGCTGCCGCAGCCCCGGCCAGTAGCACTGAGGCAGGGGAAGCGCGCAAAAGTACATGAAGTGTTACGGTGTGTGTTGTTGGGCCCTTCTGTGTGACAGAAATGTTTTGTCTGGGTGGGAAAACCCTGTGCCGCGGGGTGCCGCCCTACCCCTCGCCTACCCACGGGGTGCCACCCTACCCCTCGCCTACCCCCCGCACCCTGCGGCCAGGCGCGCAGCCATCACGACGCATACCTGATGCCACGATAGTGTATATGGGTAGCTGTATAGTGAGCGCATGCTTCCGAAAGCATCTTCTCCGGGCACAGGCGACCGGGCATGTAACCATTCTACGAAGGGAGGTCCTCCAAGCTGTCTGTCGCTGCTTAACGACTGGTGATAGCAGAGCGCTGCAAGAGCTGCTTCATTCTGTGTTGTCGATTTCGCAGAAGAGGCGGGCTTGAAACGCTTTGCGGTGCGTGCTTTCTTCCCCACGGCGAACAGACTGTTCGGTGATTTCCTATGTGCAAGGAGTATACACGCTCAGTTTAACATGTCTACAATATCAGCTATGCAGCGTCTGTAACAGGGTACTTTGGCCCAGGCTCTCACACGTCACCGGCTGAGTGAGGCAGGTCGGACAGTGTACTTGGCCCCGCGCAACAACAAAGCCAGGGTTACGCCAAGCTCTGGCGGCTTACAGCATTGATGCATACCGAGAAACTGTAAAATCTTTGAGTACCACGTAGCATACGGCAACATCGGTCAGGCACCTGTACGTAAGGTAAGGTAGCAGAGGTAAGAGCTCGTAGGAGCTGTCCAGGGGATGTCACCACTCTGCCCTCACCTAGCCCTGTTCCTACGCAGCTTGGCATGGGTAAGCTCGCAACGTACGGTGCGTGGACCTGGGCCAATAGCATGCAGCAATGCAAGATACCTTGAGGTACTGGACGGCGGTCGCCCACAGCGACGCGAGCACTACCCCATTACCCTGCCGTAACCAAGGACTGGCCACTTGTGCAGCCGGAACGTCCCCCGTTGTTCAATGAGGTGTTTCAGGCGTTCAACACCTGCATATTGTTACGATGGTGCTACCACCTACATATCAGAGCAGGACAGATCGGCAGCTTCGCAGTTGCGCAGGAAAACTAGTCTCCAGTTGGCTGTTGCCGCCGTGTACGGCACAGCACGCTGGGTACGGCATCTGCACTGTCAGCCTAACTGTGCATGAGCAGACGGTATCGGCATGCCACCAAGACTGCGACACTTTATACAATGGCTCTGGTACGCATTAGGCTGCGCCTGGGCGACAGCTCCACCCAAATTAATTACTCCAAAAAACAGAGACATGTGCGCGCCCGCAAACCAACGTAATGGCGACGTTGCCCCTGACTGTACCCAACGGCACCCCCCGTCCGTCCGTTCCATCCACAGCCCACACATGCACCAAGGCAAGGCTCCATCCGTGGCGCTGGCGCTGGTTCCGGCAGTGCACACCGGGAGACATGCCCACACTTCACGCAATGAATTTCGTTCATGCACAAACACACCGCTCTCTGTCAGCAGCTGCATCCGTATAACAATTCACTCCAGCAGGCAAAACCAACGAAAGCCACTACCCCACCGCTGCATCCGCTGCACACACGCCCTGCCGCGGTGCCTTGCGCTCTGGCCATCACACGCCGCCGCCGCTGCATATGCGTGCGTAGTGCGCTCGCGTGCGCACCCACAGCAGGCGAGTGGTGCACACGGTGAGGGCGTTGAGGGCACCCAGCACCAGCCACGTGTCGGTGAAGCAGTCGGCGCCGCGGCAAAAGCCCTGGTGGTCACACAATGGCGTTCGGGTTCAGGAGCAGCAGTGGGCGTGTGGGGCCTGGTGCCGGGGAACGACTGGAGATTGCACACCGGGCGCTCCGTCGGTAGGTCAACATAGTGCTTCCATACATGCACAAGGCAAGATCGGTATGCTGTGTGCTGCAGCAGCGGCGCTGTCCGACTCTGTGCCTTGCAAATGGGGTACTATCGTACATGCGGGCGGAAGCCGTACTGCAGCTATGACGTCCGTTAGTAACGCACATTACGCAACCCTGCGCGGGTAAACTTCGGCCGTGTGACACTCTGCCACACTGCACATCGCGTGGCTCCGCAACAAAGCCGCATGCGTACCGTGCTTAATGGCACGGCTTTCGTCTAGACTGGCTAATGTGCTTACCGTGTCGCCATGCCGCTTGGCCGCTCGGTCCGCCAGCTTGCCGGTGAGCAGCGTGGCAAGCACGTAGCCGCCCACCGCAGGGCCCAGCTGTGCATGCGCACGGCAGGAGAGAGCAAAAGCAAGAAAGAGCACGGCCACAGGTAAGAAGGAGAGCGTACGGCAGTCGTACATGAGGTGAACCAGGCAGGGCAGGGAGGATGTGAGCACCAAGGCGAAACACAGCACCACTGCCGCTGGCCCAGGTAACACAGCCGCAACCCCGGGCGACCCGCACTCAGCGTACGGCACGCACAGCCGACACCAAGGGGACCGCCTGGCTGCCATGGGCCCTCAGCGTTGCGACGTCCCAGCTACCACGTCCCCCTTCTGGGGCCTGGCCCGCCAAAGCCACCAGCAGCGGCAAGGCTATGCGAATGAATTCCCGTCCCCCGACGCTTTCCATCCAACCCTAGCTTTTCCCACCTGCAGCCCTGTGTAGTTGCGGTGGCAGCGGTGGCAGCGGTGGCAGCGATGGCAAGGCGTCACAAGGTCCATTACCCCACGCTTTCCCACCTGCAGCCCCGTCCCACCTGCAGCCCCGTGTAGTTGCTGCCAAAGTACTGCAGCCCAAACAGGTCGGACGTGATGGCGGGCACAAGCCCCCAGTGCGCCCCGAACGCCACGCCCGCCAGCAGGCTGGTGCCGTACAGCCCCGCGATCGCCTCGCCCGACAGGGCGGCGCCCACCACTCCCAGCAGGGTGAGGCAGGACACCACCGACAGCAGGAAGGTGCGGGGCGTGCCGTAGCGCCGGAGGGCCGTCTCGGACAGCACGCCGCCCAGCATGCGGCCTGGACAGCAGCGACAGCAGGAAGGAGGCAAGTCAAAAGGAGGCACCGGGGTTTGCATGAAAGGGGGCCTGGTGTTCCGCCGCCCAGCATGCGGCCTTGGGGCAGGGAGGCGGAGGCGGAGCAGCGGTTCACAGCAGGCACACCATACATTCTGCAGGTGGAGGGGGTTGGAGTGAACCGGCCAGCGGTAAGGCAGTGTTTTACGAGGAAAATTGGGTCACCTGTCGTCAGGAAGGATAAGCGGGTTGTGCGTCCGTTCTTGCGTTATGAGGCGGCTGTACAAATGGGTGTAGTAAGCTAGGAACTGCGGGCCATATTGTTCGTGTCAGGCCCCGCTGCAACGCTTACCCATTGCGTTGGCGACTGAGAAGAGCGACACGAAGACCACCTGGCCTCCCGGCCTGCCGCCCAGCGCCACCACGATGGAGCCGAGGTTGTTGAGGAAGGCCAGGCCCGTGCCCAGACCCACGGAGAACTGCAGGCAGGGACACAGGAGGAAGATACTTTGGTGCACAAAACAGCCAGAGCGCATTTAGCCAAGGCCCACGGAGAACTGCAGGCAGGGACCTACATTGGTGCACAGGACAGCCAGAGGACACTGCGTATCAGCCCACGGAGAGCTGCAGGCACGGGCACAGGCTGTGGACCAGGCAAAGCCGTACTCTGCCCAAGCCTACCGGAGCATTGCCACCCGCAATGCAGGTGGCTGCAAGGCCACGGCAAAGCAAGCAACAGGATATCGCAACACGCAGTCCTGTTGCAGAAAGCATCACGGCGAACGCTGAACACAAGCACTACTGGGCATCATCCCTGTACGAGCACCGCGTCCGCGAGTCAGCTCCATCTTGTTTAACATTTACTGATCCAGCAACTGTGAAAAATTATGCTCGTAAATCTCAATTAGGTTCAACTACATAACCTGATGGTGTTTTCCGTAGTAGCCCACGTGGTTGGTTCACATATGGTCAGCTCCATCGTCTGTGGAACCACCGCCCCCCGCCTACCTGGATCAGCAGCAGCCAGAAGGGCAGCGAGCGCGCCGCCTCGCCCAGCGGCAGGTTGGGCAGCGCGGGCACCTCCTCCAGCGCCTCCAGCGCCGCCTCCGCCTGCTGCTCCGCCTCTGCCCGCTCCACACGCTCGCTCAGCCGGTCCACGCGCGTTGCCAGCTGCCCCAGCAGCTGGTCCTCTAGGCCCGGCCCAGGGCCGCCAGGGCCGGAGGCAGATGTGCTTGCAGGCTCAGCTGCGGACTCTGCCGAAGGACTGAGTGCGGGAGCGGAGAAGCGGCTGGGGCCATGCGTATGGCCGTTGCCGTTGCTGCTGCCCGACGCAGGGCCGTGCGCAGCGGCAGGGCCACTGGCGGCGGCGGGGATGCTGGCGCTGCTCTCCGACTCCGGTTGCGCCAGCATCGGGCTGGACGAAACCCCAGGGGTCCGCGCCGCCGCCGGCGCCGCCACCGCCTGCCCGACGCTGGCGGAGCTCGGCGCGCGGCTGGCGCTGCCGCCGCCACGTCCCAGAAGCCATGAGAAGCTGCCTGCAGAACCGGTACTGCCCAGCCGGTTCCGGAGCGTGTCCAGGATGCGCCGCCTCACGCGCTCCACGGCGTCGGGCCGCGGCTTGCGGTGCACCCAGTTGCCGCTGCCCAGCGGCACCGCCAGCATGGCCGTCAGCAGTACGGCAAGGCCAACCAGCAGCCGCCGGTGGAGCGTCCGGCCCTCCTCTTCGTCGCCGCCGCCGCCGGCGGCCTGGCGGCTGGCCAGCAGGGCCGCCGCCGTCTGGTACGCCGCCACGGCGCCGACGATGCCGTACACGAAGGAAAACCGAGTGCGAGCGCTGATCAGCGGCCGCGGCGCCGCCGTCGTGGACGCCGGCAGCATCAGCTTCGCAGCGCCGCCGGCGGCGGTGGGCGTCAGCACCGGCGCCGCCGCCGCCGCACCCTCCGGCCGCCCCTCGACGTCGTCTTCCGTCGCCAGCAGGGGCTCCGCCAGGCCGGCAGCTCCGGCGCGTTTGGGCGGCGGAGGTAGTGCAAGCGGCGCTGGCGGCTGTGGGCCGGGCTTTGGTAGGGCGTCTGGCTCGTGGTATGCCTCCGGTACCAGGTTGATGAGGCAGATGAGCACCAGGGCCAGCGCAGGGGGCCCGGTGGCCACGAAGTAGAGGAAGCTGATGGGGTCGGGCGAGTAGACGGCGGCGTAGATGGAGGAGTAGATGGAGGCGGACAGTCCCACAAAGGCCTGGTCGGAAAGGGGGACAGGTAGGGGAAACCTTGCTGCACCATCCAAGGAAAGAGGGATGCGGAGTGGACTATATGGGTCCTTATATGCCAAACCTGGAGGTGACACGTGGCAGTTGTCAACGCCCAACCTCGCGCTTTCTTCGTGTGGTGCTCTGGAGTCTCAGCACCAGACCACGTCGGATGAAAAGGCCTTACACAAAGATGACGTGTGCACAGAGAACGCTGCAAAACCCGGCGTCCGACTGCCAGTTGTGGATGCCCACCACCCGGGCATACGTGCTTGCCAGTTAGGCATCCATTAGGCGGTATCACCTCCAACGGCCTCCCGGGCTCTAAAATCCCCACACTGGCATAGGGTGCCACGCCCCCTACCTTGAGGATGCCCACCACCGTGCCGCGGTCGTGCGGGAAGTTGCGCACGTTGGTGACCACGCACGCCGTGTCAAACCACGTGGACGAGTTGCCTGCGGCAGGGCGCACCCCCAGCACTTGAATGGCACTGAGTAGCAGCACTAGGACGCAGAGAGCATCCTACTTCCTTTGCACCAGCAGTTGACCAGTAGCCTCTTACCAACAGGGGCGCGGCTTCGGTGCTCTATTAGATGGGACTCTGTGGAAAAACGCCCATTGTCCAATGATGGCCCTTGAGTCCTCAGACATGAAGATGGCTGCTGGCCAGCAAGCGTTCAAGCAGCCGCCGGTGCCCCGACGGATACCTGACCGCAAAGGGCCAGACCCACCCAACCACTCACCTCCTAGCAGTGCGAAGAAGCACACCAGCATAAAGCTGGGCTCCAGGAGCCCTGCCGTACAGCCGTACAGTCCCATGTAGCCGCACGCCAAAATGACGGCGCCCACCAGCGCCACAAACCTGCACGCGCCAACACACGTGCGTAAGCGTCCCCACCGTGAGGATGCTGCAGGAGCTGAGTACCGCCCCAAAGGTTTGAGCACAGCCCTGGCAACATGTTATGCAGGCTGTGTGGCACTAACAGCTCGGCCTGTGCCGCTGTCCGGCGCTTGGCTCCATGCGTGGCCCCATGTAGCAATGCATATTGATGCATGGCACCCGCAGCCAACCCACACCAAGCCGCAGCCAACAGTTGTCCGCACCGAGTCAGCAGCACGACATTGGCTACGACACATGCGCACCACGACATCGGGCACGCACCTGGGCCCCGCGCGCTTGTGCTTCTCCATCCTGTCGTACAGGTAGCCGCTGGGTATGGCCAGGTAGCCCCCGATGTTGAAGGCGCTGCCCACCGCCGCGATCTGCGTGTCGCTGTACCCGAAGATGGCCTTGAGCGCCTGCAGGCAGGTGCCAGTGGGCACCATAGGCAAGGCCGCCGGTAAGGCGCGGTAACGTACGCAGGAGGGCGAGGATGCAGCAGAATGTCCGCAAACCCGGCGCAAACCCACTGGGAGGCCCACTTGGTTTGAATTCCTGTGGACGCGTACTAGACGTGCGACGCTGGGCAAGTGTGATTGCGCTGCTTGCTGCCCTACTGACTCCCAAGGCGCTGTCGCCAGGGTAATCAAGGAGCAATGTGGCATCAAAGCTCCCGCCCAAGCCGTACCGGAGCATAGATGGAGAAGCTGTACGATAGACCAGCGGACGCCTGGGGGTAGTGAACGGAATGATGGGGCAACGAGGCACATGGATAAGGTTGGACCTCCACCGCTAGGACACGATGCAATCAGTCAACATCAAACCATGCGGGGTTGCCCAGCTCGAAGTACAGCCAGACCCGGTGATCCCATGTATCCCAGCGCTGAAGGGGACTTTGCTGCAGGGGGGATTGTCTGCCCACAACCGCCTCAAGGCGCGATCATGAAATAGCAAACGGACATGCGCTCCCCCGGGAGAGGCTTGACATGCCGCCGGCCGGGAGGCCGGTGTCTGTTATGCCCCAGCAAAGCTGCGGCCCAAGTGCCGAGCACACCGTCACGGTGCACAGAGTCCGGCCTCTCGGGTCTCGGCCAAAAGCATGCCCCTTGTTGGCTACAAAACTCAAGTTCCCCCCACCCTGCGGATCATGCCCCCCGCCTGGCATGCCCCCTTTGCAGGAGAAGCCAGCGCTTCTGCGCCCAAATGGTATGCACTCGGAGCACAGCCCCCGCTAGGAAGGAGGATAGCGGGGTCGTTAGGGCGCTGCGGCCTGCGTGCTTAAGCACACCACCATGGGTGCTGCGTTTCCGTGATCTACAACCGGAGAACAACCGCTGCTAGCACGGTGACTGGCAACACTGCCTAGCACAAACGTGCAGACCCTGCCCGAGTGCCCAGGCATCGTGACCAGAGGCTATCGTCCGAGCATGCGTGCCCCCTTTTGGTGCCCACCCCATGCTTGACAGCACGGTTACACCAGCTGGTTGTGCGCCAATGGTCTAAAGGAGCCCTGTCACCATGCAACAACCAGTCGTCAACCAGACATGGAGTATAATTTATTGCCCGCAGAGCCGCACCTGCATGCAGCAGGACGCCACGAAGGTCAGCCACCGGTTGAGGTAGAGGCGGGTGCGCATGGTGTCCCCCGCACGCGTTCTGCCCGTCAATTGGTAAGCTGGTAGCTACTCCTCCAGCATTACTGCGCTATAGTGATATCTCCAATCAGGCGCTGACGCGGCTTGCCAGCCAATACGTGTTGCGTACCGGTAAGGGAGACAGCTGGCGTGTCGGGTACATGGCAGTTGTTCCCGGTATCTCTTGGCTAATGACCTGACGACACCCTCCGTTCACAATCGTAATTGACAACCAGAAGTCCCTGAACCTGGCTTTTATGTCGTCTGCCCTGCGAACGCTTCACGATGGGTAACAGAGCAAACGCAATTCGCAGCCCAAATCCTTAAGATTGTATTATTCGATTGCTATAAAATGCGACTGATCACGCCAGATCGCGTATGGCGATGACACTGGCCTTGTCAGCGTGTGGTCGGGCTAACGAGAAGCCGTTTGCAAAAGCGGCTCTGTTTGACGACTCGCCCTCTCTGACATATTTGTGCACTTAATGAGTGAAACGGCAACATGGGTTGGCAACAGGTACTCCGAGGCCGGCACAGAGCCGAAAGGCTTCACCTCCGAAACCATCAACGCATCAACCAACCCGCGCATCAACCAACCCGCACATCCCATACACTCTAGACACCGAGCCCTGACCCTCCGCCTCCGTAGCCCTGCACGATCCCTTAAAGACCCCCTCTCTCACACGCTGGACCGGCACACCTCCCGCACCAATCCGAACGGCGACGCCTGCCACTCACGCCTTGCCTCAACACTTAACCCACTACCGGTATCTGAACACCGTTAGCCTAGCGGGGACCTCGCTCCCAACACAACCGTCTCCCCTTCCTTGCCATATTGCCGAAACCCTACTGGCTGAGCTTGGCCTCGAAGCCAATGCTGTTGATGGTGTCGACCAGGGCCGCTGCTGCTGCGGCGTCCTCCGGCTTGGCCAGCCTGATGGTGGCGCTCTTGCCCTCCAGGGACACCTTGACCTCCGCCACAGCGTCCATGCCCTGGGGTAGCAAGGGGAAGCAAATGGGATACGCACAGGCGCGAGGAAAGCGTGTAAGGCATCAGGGGGTGGAGGTGGGCGAGCAGCAGCAGCAGCCTCCGCATGGGGCGTGGGGGAGCAGTGTAGAGGACGGAAAGCTGGGGCTGGGGGCTGGGGGCTGGGAGGCGGGTGTGCGTGGGGTTCGTATTAGCAGCGGGGAGTTACGGTGACGCGTGCTTCGCGTGCGCGCTTTGCAACACCGGTGCATGGGGTCGTGGTGGAACGGTGCGCCGTCGGGTGGTAGGGCCTGGGGCGTCGAGCGCTTATTGGCAGGAAGGGAGGTCAAGCATTGAGGGAAGCTCCCCCGAGCTGAGGGCCGTAATCCATAATAGCTGCCTAGGGACGACAGCGCTCTGCCAGTAATTTGCTCATGCCTTACGTACCCGCCTCAACAAGCACCTCTCGCTGTTGCGCAAGCAGTGCGCCCAGGTTCCGCCCACCAGCAGCCAGGCATGCTCATTGCTGCCAACAAGCGTGCGAATACCTGAGGGCCGTAACTCATAATAGCTGCCTGGAGACGAAAGCCCTCTACCAGGAATTTCCTCATGATTTGCCCGCCTGGAGAAGCTCCTCTCGCTGTGGCGCAAGCAGTGCGCTCAGGTTGTACAGACACGCCGCCAAACAGGCGTGGGAATAGCTGTACGGGGCGGCTCACCTTGAGGACCTTCTCAATGCGGCTGGAGCAGCCGTCGCACATCATGCCCTCAATGGCGATCTTCACCTCAGGGGCACCCGCGGGGGCAGGGCCTACGTAGTGACGAGGCCACAGGTAGTGTGTCAGGCACGTAGGCGGCAACGGGGGCAGGTGGGTTGGGCAGGTGGCCGGTGGTGGGTGGGGCGGGCCTCGACCCAACAATGCTGCTGTGTTGAATAGTCCTGTGTGTATGGCTCTGTGCCAATCGGGCGTTTTGGCTTCGGAAGGCATGGGTGAGCCGAAATGACCATGAAGCACTTGCGCAAGTGCTTGCTCCCTGCATTCAGGGATCTCTGTCAAGTTGGGCTGGCTGCAGACAGCCGTGCCATGCATCTCACATACAACTAATGTACGATGAGAGGGGTTTGAGGGGGAGTGGAGGCCACCGAGAGGGAGTGGAGGCCGCCACTAGGGGCACAGGCTTCGGGTGTGGGTTGGGGAACAAGACCGGTGCCAGTATTCGCACCGAGACCCCATACGCGAAGCAAAACGAACCCAATCTTCGTGATCAATATTATCATGTAGGATTGCCTCCACCGCTCGGATCCAAAGCACTCACCAGCCGATGCAGCCACACGCGCGGATCGGCCACGGCTCCATTGCCCATGCGCCACTGTGCGAACGCTCGGAATAATAGCATGGCGTGCATTGCATGGGGTAACGGCGCGCCGTGCCGCTAAGGGCTCGCGAATGGTGCGCAGCATGGCCACAGCACGCATGTTTTATGTCAATAGGTTTGTGGAGTTTGTGCCTTGGATTGCGAATATATACTCTAACTTTACTGAATCACAATTGTGCAGTTGCACGGGATGGTCGCCAGGACATGCGAATTGCAAAGCGACTGATGCCTTGGACCCCCTTATGCGCTCGTTTCAGCCCGATACCGTGAAATGTGGCTACGCTTAGCTGATGGCTGATAAGAATGACATTATGGTCGTTCGGGAGGAACCGCGCCCGCTATGGAAGGGATGGTCACTGCTTACCAACAGCTTTCTTTTTGGGCATGACGTCAAGAGCTTCTACGACATACTCAAGGGTTTGATTGATCATGAAATAGCAGGAAGTTACATCCGCAGCGCCTTGGCAGCGGAGCACGGCACGGAGGACCTTGAGGTGCGTGTCTAGGGTACCTCGGGTGCCCGCCACGATGAGCCGCTTCCGTTCCTCCTTTTAGAATGTACAGACGTACCGAAAGTGTGGGAGGTCTTCGGTCGGCCTTGGGGAGACCATTGCAGCCTCGCCGACTCGCGGCGCAGGGTGGCTGGTGTGCGGTGTAGGGCGTGGTAGGCGGGGGAAAGTACTTGCGTTGTGCAGCCCCGCTGGACTGACAAAGTGGACTAACAGTAACGTGACTATCCGCAGCTTGGCGCCCTATTCAATGGGCTGCTGGTCAAGGTGCCCCTCCCGCCGCTGGGCGCATTCGTGCTGCTGCCTTTGGGCGTGGTGTGGGAGCAGGGCGGACAGCTGGTGGGTGCAGGGGACGGGAGCGTGTCGGCAAATGCGGCACCTTGATGCCGTCCGGGGATGGCAATGGAACTACCGCCTTTCATGTTGGCGTTGGACCCAAAATACACCTGTACTGCGAACCTTGGGCCCGATCAGGGACAGGAGTAACATTTCCGTGAGGGCACCACTAGCAGCAAGTGAGGAGCACTACCTTTATCCAGCAGTGCCGAGGCCTAGCATGCTCCAGGTCATGCGGCAGTATCGGGCCGTTTCCAGGCGCTTTCAACCTCATGGTGGAACTTTAAACCCTGATGGGTGTCCCGTGTCCGTCATGCACCTCCTGTGCCGCCGGCGTCACCTTGCGGCCCACGGCCCAGCCCCTAGCCCCAACGCATCGCGCCCTTCCACTGCTCACCCCAGGTGGTTCGGGCGCTGCTCCCTATCCCGGGCCCCGGCCCCGACGGCGCCTGCCTGCCGCTGGATGTCCCGGTCAGCAAGCTCTGGCCGCTTACACAGGAGCAGCGGGAAATCGCGCGGAAGGACAAACACGTCCTGACCCCCAGGTACGGAAAAGACACGATTACCGTGTGAGTGTGTAGTGATGCACTTGCGGGGACACAGTAGCATATTTACAAGCAGGTACTAGGCGAGGGCGAAGCAAGTGGCATGATCGGCGATACTGCGTGAGTGTCAGCCTTCTGGGCGCTGCCGCTGTAGCTTGCCGTGTAGCATTCAGGGTTTACGCGTCCGGCGTCGCCGGTAAGCGACAGTTTGGTTTTCCTTTGCGTGCCCGTGTCAGCTGTCTGATGTTCACACGTGGCCCCCCAAGATCCTGTGTCATGCGTACCACGAATCGTGGTGTGGACCCCGCTCGCCCCGCAGCGACCTGGCGTGGGCTGAGGCGTTCAACGCCAGGGGGTTTCCTCTGCTCAAGCCCAATCTCCAGGTAATTCGTGGTACTGCTTGCTTGGTGTGAGCAGCCATGAAAAACCCGCAAGGTTGCACGGGGAGGGGCCGTCTGCTCAGCCCAACCCACATCTGCAAAATTTGCAATACAGGGGACGTGCTGTGTGTACAGCCCTGCATGTACAAACGCCCTGAAACCGTGGCACATGGGCGCACGTACTTGACTTGGTGCCTCTCGCACCCGCCCGTCGACCCCAGGCCGCCTCCCGCACCGCCAAGGCCAAGGTGGCGCTGCTGCGCGCCCTGCGCCAACTGCACGGGGAGGTGGTTAAGCAGGAGGAGGTGGTGCGCGGGGTGCAGCGTCTGCAGGAGGTGAGTCTTCATCCTGCTGACAGGGTATTTAGGGAATGCGGTAGGCAGGTAAGGGAGGGTGGGCGGTGCTGGACTGGCGCAGTTGTGTGGAAGGAATTTGGGATGGGTGGAGCAGCTGGGGCGGGGGGGGGGGGGGGTCCGTGGGGGGCCCCCTGTGCCTTGGGCGCAGTTTTAG
>VFQN01004245.1_pt1 | contig 19161 bp, 16 predicted proteins | sample 3512371 | NCBI WGS metagenome assembly VFQN01 (sample SAMN10412370, study PRJNA504923) | tailings metagenome | isolation source: Replicate 2 from Balatoc abandoned mine | place: Philippines: Itogon, Benguet | collected 2017-08-28 | reverse complement strand
CCGCGGCGCGGCGCGGCTGGGTGGAGGAGGCGGTGATGCGGCTGGCCGACTTCGGACTGGCCTTTCCGGCGCTGCTGACCGCGATCATGCTCGCCGCGATCTACGGGCCTGGCCTCATCACCTCCATCGTGGCCATCGGCATCTTCAACATCCCGGAGTTCGCCCGCATCACGCGCGCCTCGGCGAACAGCGTGTGGTCGCGCGAGTTCGTGCTCGCCGCGCGCGCCTGCGGCAAGGGCGCTCTGCGCATCACCGTCGAGCACGTGCTGCCCAACATCGCCTCGGTGCTGGTGGTGCAGGCGACGATCCGCTTCGCCATCGCCATCCTCGCCGAAGCGGGGCTGAGCTACCTCGGCCTGGGCACGCAGCCGCCCACGCCGAGCTGGGGCCGCATGCTCGGCGAGGGCCAGAGCATGATGTACCAGGCGCCGATGCTGGCGGTGTGGCCGGGGCTGGCGATCGTGCTGTCGGTGCTCGGCCTGAACCTGATGGGCGACGGGCTGCGCGACCTGCTCGACCCGAAGCTGGCGCGGCAACGATGAGCACGACGCCCACGCCCCTGCTCGACGTGCGCGACCTGCGCGTGGTGCTGCCCACCGCACGCGGGCCCGCTGCGGCGCTGCGCGGCGTGTCGTTCGCCATTGCGCGGGGCGAGAAGCTCGGCCTGATCGGCGAGAGCGGCTGCGGCAAGTCGCTCACCGCGCTGGCGGTCATGGGCCTGCTGCCGGAAGGGGCGGTGGTCGAAGGCAGCATCCGGCTGAACGGCCAGGAGCTGGTCGGCCTGCCCGATGACGCACTCGCCGCGCTGCGCGGCGACCGCGTCGCGATGGTCTTCCAGGAGCCGATGACCGCGCTCAACCCGCTGCACACCGTCGGCACGCAGGTGGCCGAGCCGCTGCGCCTGCACCGCGGCCTGGACCGTGCCGCCGCGCGCGCCGAGGCGCTGCGGCTGCTCGAGCGGGTGCAGCTGCCGAAGGCGGCGCAGCGGCTCGATGCCTATCCGCACCAGCTCAGCGGTGGCCAGCGGCAGCGCGTGATGATCGCCATGGCGCTGGCCTGCGGGCCCGACCTGCTGATCGCCGACGAACCCACCACCGCGCTGGACGTGACGCTGCAGCACGAGGTGCTGATGCTGATCGACGAGCTGGTGCAAGGCAGCGGCATGGCGCTGCTGCTGATCAGCCACGACCTGGGCGTGATGGCGCGCCACGTGCAGCGGGTGATGGTGATGTACGGCGGCACGGTGGTCGAAGCTGGGCCGACCACGTCGGTGTTCGCGCGCCGCGCCCACCCCTACACCCGCGGCCTGTATGCCGCGCGGCCGCGGCTCGGCGCCACCCGCGGCACGAGGCTGGCCACCATCCCCGGCCGCGTGCCGGAGCTCGCCGACCTGGGCGCGGGCTGCGCCTTCGCCGAGCGCTGCGATCGCGCGGTAGACGACTGCCGGCGCGCGAGCCCGCCGGCGTTCGACCTGGGCCATGGCCACATGGCTCGCTGCATCCGCATCGAGGAGGCTTCGCCGTGAGCCACGAACCCGACTTCGCTGCCCGCCGCGCCGCGATGGTGCGCGACCAGATCGAAGACCGCGGCGTGCACGACCCGCGCGTGCTGCAGGCGATGCGCGAGGTACCGCGCGAGTGCTTCGTGCGTCCCGGCTGGCAGGCCCAGGCCTGCGACGACAACCCGCTGCCGATCGAGGCCGGTCAGACCATCTCGCAGCCCTACATCGTCGCGTTCATGAGCGAGGCGCTGCAGCTGCACGGCGACGAGTGCGTGCTCGAGATCGGCACAGGATCGGGCTACGCCGCCGCGGTGCTGGCCCGGCTGGCGCGCGAGGTGCACACGGTCGAGCGCATCGCGCTGCTGGCCGAGCACGCCAGCGCGACGCTGGCCGGGCTGGGCGTACCCAACGTGCAGGTGCACTGCGCCGACGGCACGCTCGGCTGGCCCGACGCCGCGCCCTACGACGCCATCGTCGTCACCGCCGCCGGGCCCGAGGTACCGGTGGCGCTGAAGGACCAGCTCGCCCTCGGCGGCCGGCTGGTGATGCCGGTGGGCGAGCTCGACGGCCATCAGGAACTGGTGCGGCTGACGCGCACCGGCGAGACCACCGAACACCGCGAGGTGCTGATGGGCGTTCGCTTCGTGCCGCTGACCGGCGCGCAGGGCTGGCCGGCCTGAGGCGAAGCGGGGCAGGCGCACGCGACGGCGCCTGCCCAGCGCTCGACGGCGCGTCAGCCTATTTCGCGCTCGTGATGTAGGCCGCGATGTCCAGCTTCTGCTGGGCGGTCAGTGCCGTGCTCAGGAAGCCCATCGACCCCACCTTGGCGATGGCCGCGTCCAGCGCTGCCACGGTGGTGGCGTTGGCGACGTTCATCACGTTGTTCTTCACGTTGGCCGTGTGGCAGCCCGCGCAGTAGGTCGTGTACGCAGCAAGGCCCGCCGCGACATTGCCGACCGGTGCCGGTGCCGGTGCCGGTGCCGGTGCCGGTGCCGGTGCCGGTGCCGGTGCGGGTGCGGGTGCCGGTGCCGGTGCGGGTGCCGGTGCGGGTGCGGGTGCGGGTGCAGGTGTAGGTGCAGGTGCCGGTGAACCGCTCGTCGCCGCGGCGGTCCATGTGCCCCGGTCGCCGGCCGACGGTCCCTCGAAGCGGCCGCTCCAGCTGCCATCGAGGGTGGAGACGGTGCCCGTCGCCTTCACCACCGTCTTCCTGCCGTAGCGAATGGACAGCGTGAGCGATCCGTCGGCGGCGATCGTGCCCTTGACGGGATAGCCGCTCATGCCGTCGCGCCCATCGTCGTCGGAACCGCGGGGCGTCCGGTCGGGCAGCGTCACGCCGAGCGCCTGCAGCTGGCTGCGCAGCGGCTGGGTCAGCGCAGCGACATCGGCCTCGTAGCGCGCGGTGCGTTCGGCAAACGCTGCCTTGAATGTGGTCAGCGCTTCCTTCTGGGCCGCCGTGAGCAAATTACCGCCATCGGTGACCGCGCCGGCCTTCATGGCGGCCTTCAGCGTGTCGATCAGTTGCTGGACATCGGTGCGGTAGGCCGCGCGCAGCGCAGCGAACTGCGCCTTGTACTGCTCGGTCAGCGCGACCACCTGGGCATCGCTGGCCGTCGGCGTGGCGGTCGGCGCGGCGGCGGCGCTGGGGATCAGCAGGCCTTCGACCTCGGTGCCCTCGTCTTCCTGCTCCGACTTCAGCATCAGCGTGCCGGCGATGGTCTGGCCGGTGTGCGGTCCCTCGGTGACGCTGGCGGAGAAGGTGTACTGCATCTGGGCCAGTTCGGTGCTGCCTGCCGAAGAGCCGCCACTGGGCATGCTCACCCGCAGCGCGCTCGCGCTCTCGCTGACCTGCACGGCGGAGTTCGTGGCGTCCGTTCCGTTGCCACCGCCGCAACCGAACAACATGGCCGCAGCGAGTGCGATGGCGCTCCACTTCAACGACGTCGATGTCCTTGCATTCATGCTCGTTCCCTTCTGCTTTGTGATGGATGGACCGGGGCATGGCACCCGGCGGGAGCGAACCATAGGGCCGGGATGGGAGCATTTCCCACATGTATCTGCGACCCTTACGTCGGTCACGCCTTCGGCCGCTGGCGCGACGAAGCCTTACGAAGATGTGCCCACAGATTGGTGACGCACCGCAACTGCCGCGACCCGCGGCCGGCGCCCGCGCGTCGGGCATCATTCGCGGCATGAGCCCCGCCGACGCACCGCTTCTCGCGTTGCACGATGTCACCTGCCGCTACGTCCTGCCACGCCAGCGCCTGCTCGCGCCGGCGCCGCATGTCGATGCGCTGCAGGGCGTCAGCCTGACGATCGAGCGCGGCCACAGCCTCGGCGTGGTCGGTGAATCGGGCTCGGGCAAGTCGACGCTCGCGCGCATCGCGATGGCGCTGGAGCCGCCGACCTCGGGCCGCGTCGAGTTCCTCGGCCGCGACCTGAACGCGCTCGGCGTCGCCGCGCTGCGCGCGGCGCGGCGCGACTTCCAGATGGTCTTCCAGGACCCTTACGGCTCGCTCGATCCGCGCCAGCCGGTCGGCCGCATCGTCGCCGAGCCGCTGTGGCAGGGCAGCCGCGCCGAGCGCGAGCGCGCAGTGGCCGAGGTGCTCGACGCCGTGGGCCTGCGCGCGAACGACGCGCTCAAGTATCCGCACGAGTTCTCCGGCGGCCAGCGACAGCGCATCGCCATCGCCCGCGCGCTGATCACGCGGCCGAAGCTGATCGTCGCCGACGAGCCGGTCAGCGCGCTCGACGTCTCGGTGCAGGCCCAGGTGCTCAACCTGCTGATCGAGCTGCAGCAGCGCTACGGCGTGACCTACCTGCTGATCAGCCACGACCTCGCGGTGGTCGACCATGTCTGCGACGAGGTGGTGGTGATGCAGCACGGCCGCATCGTCGAGCGCGGCGAGACGGCGCGCCTGTTCAGCGACCCCCAGCACCCCTACACCCGCGCGCTGATGGCCGCACACGAGAGCGACCTTCCGCCCTCCGCTACAGTGGCGCCCGTCGTCGAGGAGCCGAGATGAACCGTCCGCTTCGTTTCCTGTTCACCGCACTGATCGCGTCGCTGGCCGTCACCGCCTCCGCCCAGGGCCGCAAGGACAGCGTGGTGCTGGGCATGGTGCTCGAGCCTGCGCCGGGGCTGGACCCGACCATGGCCTCGGCCGCCGCCATCGGCGAAGTGGTGCACATGAGCGTGCTGGAGGGGCTGACGAAGATCGGCATGGACGGCTCGGTGAGCCCGCTGCTGGCCGAGAGCTGGACGGTCGACCCCGACGGCCGCGTGTACACCTTCAAGCTGCGGCGGGGCGTGAAGTTCCACGACGGCGAAGCCTTCGACGCCAGCGACGTCAAGTTCAGCTTCGAGCGCGCCAAGGCCGAGGGCTCGACCAACAAGGCCAAGAAGTCCGTCTTCGACAACATCAGCCGCATCGAGACGCCCGACGCCTACACCGTCATCCTGGTGCTCGAGCGCGCCGACGGCAACTTCCTGTTCCGCATGGGCGAGGCCACCGCGGCCATCCTCGACCCGAAGAGCGCGGCGACGACCGCCACCCGCCCGGTGGGCACCGGCCCCTTCATGTTCTCCGACTGGAAGAAGGGCGCCTCGATCACGCTGGTGAAGAACAACGACTACCGCAACGCCGCGGCAGTGAAGATGAAGCGGGTGACGTACCGCTTCATCAGCGACCCGGCCGCACAGGTGTCGGCACTGCTGGCCGGCGACATCGACGGCATGCCGCGCTTCGGCGCGCCACAGAACCTGCCGCAGTTCCAGGCCGACAAGCGCTTCACGGTGGCGATCGGCGGCACCGGGGGCAAGACCATCGTGGCCATCAACAACAAGCGCAAGCCCTTCGACGACGTGCGCGTGCGCCGCGCCATCGCCGCGGCGGTCGACCGCAAGGCGATCATCGACGGCGCGATGGAAGGCCACGGCGCGCCGATCGGCAGCCACCTGGTGCCCAGCGACGCCGGCTACGTCGACCTCACCGCCATGAGCCCGCACGACCCGGAGAAGGCGAAGCGGCTGCTCAAGGAGGCCGGTGTGGCCGTGCCGCTGAACGTGACGCTGACGCTGCCGCCGCCGCAGTACGCGCGCAAGGGCGGCGAGATCGTTGCCGCGCAGCTGGCCAAGGTGGGCATCAATGCCAAGATCGAGAACGTCGAGTGGGCGCAGTGGCTGTCCGGCGCCTTCAAGGGCAACTACGACCTGACCATCATCAGCCACGTCGAGCCGCTGGACTTCGACCGCTACGCCGACCCCAACTACTACTGGGGCTACGACAGCAAGGCCTTCCGCGACCTGCTGGCCCAGTACAACGCCACCACCGACGCCAAGGCGCGGCTGAAGATCGTCGGCGACATCCAGCGCCGCCTGGCCGAAGACCAGGTCAATGCGTACCTGTTCCAGCTGCCGCAGTTCGCGGTGGCGCGCAAGCCGCTCAAGGGCCTGTGGAGCAGCTCGCCGATCTTCGCCAACGACCTGGCCGCGCTCAGCTGGTGAAGCCCGCCCTGCTCGCCCTCGCCGTGCTGGCCGCGGCGCCGGCCTCGCGCGCCCAGCCGGCGCCACCGGCCACGCCCGCCTCCGCGCCGTCGACGACGCTGGAGTCGGTGGAGATCCGCGCCCGCCGCAACGACCCGACCGAGATGCGCCGCAACGCCAGTGCCGCGAAGATCGTCATCGGCCGCGAGGAGATCGAGCAGTACGGCGACAGCAACGTCGGCGAGGTGATCCGCCGCCTGCCCGGCGTCACGCAGGGCGGCCGGCCCGGCCGCGGCGGCGACCTGCGCATGCGTGGCATGGGCAGCGGCTACACGCAGATCCTGATCGACGGCGAACGGCCGCCGCCGGGCTTCTCGGTCGAGCAGCTCTCGCCCGACGTGGTCGAGCGCATCGAGCTGATGCGCGCGCCCACCGCCGAGACCGGCACGCGCGCCATCGCCGGCACCATCAACATCGTGCTGCGCGAGGCGCTGCGCCGGCGCAACACCGACCTGCGACCGGCCGTCACCGTGGAGCGCGGCCGCGTGTCGCCGCAGCTCTCGGTCTCGCGCGACGGGGTGTTCGGCGAGGACGGCAGCTTCAACCTCACGCTCAACGCCAGCGAGACGCGCGAGCGCACCGACACCTCGGCGCGCACCACCTTCAGCGACACCGGCAGCGGCGCCGTCGCGCTGGACCAGGCCGACGAGGACGTCGCCTTCGGCCTGCGGCGCCGCGCCAACCTGTCGTCGCGCATCCAGTGGCGGCTGGGGCCGGGCGAGTCGTTCACGATCCAGCCCTTCCTGATGCGCAGCGAGTCGAGCAGCGCCGCCGAGGGCACGCTGCAAGCCATCGGCGCCGCGCCGCCGGCGCCGTATGCCCTGCGTGTCGCCGACGGCGAATCGTCGTTCGACATCGCGCGGCTGAACCTGCAGCTGACGCGGCGAGTCGCCACCGACACGCGGGTCGAGCTGCGCGGGCGCATCGGGCGCTTCGCGCTGGACAGCCGCTCGGCGCTGACGCAGTTCGGCGCCGACGGCTCGACCGTGCAGTCGCGGCTGACGCACACCTCGTTCGACGACACCTCGTGGTCGCTGGCGGGCAAGCTGATGCAGCAGCTCGGCGGCGGGCACAGCCTGGTCGGCGGCGTGGAGGCCGAGGGCACGCAGCGGGACGAGGACAGCGCCACGCTGATCGGCGGCGTGCTGCAGGAGGGCGCCTTCGGCACCGGCCTGGCAGCCAGCACGCTGCGCCAGGCCGTCTACCTGCAGGACGAGTGGGACCCGGCGCGCGACTGGTCGGCCTACGCCGGCCTGCGTGCGGAGACGATCCGCACGCGCAGCGACAGCGGCGGCGAGGCGGTCGAGAACCGCAGTACCGTCGTGTCGCCGCTGGCCCACCTGGTCTGGCGCTTCAACGCCCCGAAGCGCGACCAGCTGCGCCTGTCGCTGACGCAGAGCTACCGCGCGCCGACGCTGCGCAACCTGATCGCGCTGCCGTCGCTGAATACGCTCTACCCGGTGCCCGGCGGCAACGTGGCGGCCTACCCCGACCGCGCCGGCAACCCGGCCCTGGAGCCCGAGCGCTCGCAGGGCATCGACCTCGCGCTGGAGCGCTACCTCGCGCAGGGCGGCGTGCTGTCGGTGAACCTGTTCCACCGCCGCATCCGCGACCTGATCCGCGACGTCACGACGCTGGAAGACGTGGCCTGGGCCGACGAGCCGCGCTGGGTCTCGCGGCCGCGCAACCTCGGCCGCGCCATCGCGCAGGGCGTCGAGTTCGACGCCAAGTTCCGCCTGACCGAACTGCGCGCCGATGCGCCGGCACTCGACCTGCGCATGAACCTGAGCCTGTACCGCTCACGCGTCGATTCCGTGCCGGGCCCCGACAACCGCATCGACCAGCAGCCGCGCGCGGTGGGCAACCTCGGTGCCGACTACCGTCTGCCGGGCAGGCCGTGGACCGTGGGCGGCTCGCTGGGCGTCACGCCCGGCTACCGCACCCAGCTCACCGAATTGCAGAGCCAGGAGACCGGGCTGCGCCGCGTGCTCGACGCCTACGTGCTGTGGCAGATCGACAGCGAGACGCGGCTGCGACTGTCGCTGGCCAACCTGACACCGATCGACAGCATCAGCAGCTCGAGCGTGCTGCAGGGCACGCAGTGGCAGCGCGTGGCCAGCACCGGGCGCACCGACACCAGCACGACGCTGCGGCTGGAGATGCGGCTCTGAGCGACCGCGCTACAGTGGCCGCATGGCCGATCTGCATGAACTGAGCGCCGTCGAGCTGCTCGACCTCTACCAGCGCAAGGCCGCCTCGCCCGTCGAGGCCACGCGCGAGGTGCTGCGCCACATCGCGCGCTGGGAGCCGCTGCTGCATGCCACCTACGCACTCGACGCCGAGGCCGCGCTGGCCCAGGCCGAGGCCTCGCAGGCGCGCTGGATCCGCGGCGAGCCGCGCGGCGCGCTCGACGGCGTGCCGGCGACGATCAAGGAGAACATCGCGACGAAGGGCGTGCCGGTGCCGCTGGGCACCGCCGCCACCGAGCTGGTGCCGGCCGCGCAGGATGCGCCGCCGGCCGCGCGGCTGCGCGAGGCCGGCGCGGTCATCCTCGGCAAGACGACCATGCCCGACTACGGCATGCTGTCCTCGGGCCTGTCGAGCTTCCACCCGCTGACGCGCAATCCGTGGGACCTGACGAAGAACCCCGGTGGCAGCAGCGCCGGTGCGGGCGCGGCGGCGGCGGCCGGCTACGGGCCGCTGCACATCGGCACCGACATCGGCGGCTCGGTGCGGCTGCCGGCGGCCTGGTGCGGCATCTTCGCGCTCAAGCCCAGCCTCGGCCGCATCCCGATCTTCCCGCCCTACGCCGGCCGCGTGGCCGGGCCGATGACACGCACGGTGGCCGATGCGGCGCTGATGATGGGCGTGCTCAGCCGCCCCGACGCGCGCGACACCATGAGCCTGCCCTGGCAGGACATCGCCTGGCAGCAGCTGCACCGCGAGGCGAAGGGCCTGCGCATCGGCTTGCAGCTCGACGCCGGCTGGGGACTGCCGGTGGAGCCCGAGACGCGCGCCGCGGTCGAAGCGGCTGCGAAACGCTTCGAGGCGGCCGGCGCGATCGTCGAGCCGGTGGCGCCCTTCATGACGCGCGCGATGATCGACGGCATGGACGCCTTCTGGCGCTGCCGCAGCTGGCTCGACATCTCCGCGCTGCCGGAAGAACGGCGAGCGAAGGTGCTGCGCTTCATCCTCGAATGGGCGCGTGGCGGCGCGGGGCTCAGTGGCGAGGCGGTGTTCCGCGGCTACAGCCAGATGGGCGCGATGCGCGAGGCCGCGGTGGCCGCCTGCGCGCCCTTCGACGTGGTGATCAGCCCGACCTCGCCGGTGGTGGCCTACGCCGCCGAATGGCCTTCGCCGACCAACGACCCGGCGCGGCCGCTGGAGCACATCGGCTTCACGCTGCCCTTCAACATGAGCGAGCAGCCCTCGGCGAGCATCAACTGCGGCTTCACCGCGGCCGGCCTGCCGATCGGCCTGCAGATCACCGGGCATCGTCACGACGACCTGGGGGTGCTGCAGGTGGCGCAGCTGTGGGAGCGGATCCGTCCCGAACAGCGGCCGTGGCCGCAGCCGCCCGGCCCATGAAGGACGCCCGCGGCAACCCGGTCGGCACGGCCTCGGAGGCGGCCCTCGCCCACGCCGAGACCGCGCTGTGGCGAATGTGCTCGTTCTTCGACGCGCCGATCGCCGACCTCGACGCCGCGATCGCCGCCGACCCCGGCTGGATGCTGCCGCACGTGATGCGCGCGAGCTTCCTGCTCACGCTGACCGAACCCTCGCTGCTGCCCGACGCACGCGCCGCACTCGAGCAGGCCGACCTGCTGGCCGCCAACGCCCCCGAACGCGAGCGCGCCCACTGGGCCGCGGCGAGCCGCTGCGCCGCCGGCGACTGGCACGGCGCCTGCGCGGCCTGGGAGCAGATCCTGCTCGACCACCCGCGCGACCTCTACGCGCTGCAGTGGGCGCACCTGTTCGACTTCTACCGCGGCGACGCGCGCAACCTGCGCGGCCGCGTCGCCCGCGTGCTGCCCGACTGGCCGGCCGACGACCCGCTGCGCCCCTACCTGCTCGGCCTGCATGCCTTCGGGCTGGAGGAATGCGGTCACTACGCCCAGGCCGAAGCGGCGGGCCGCGAAGCCGCGTCGGGCGACGCGAACGTGCCCTGGGCCACCCACGCCGTCGCCCACGTGATGGAGATGCAGGGCCGCTACGCCGAAGGCCAGGCCTGGCTGCGCGGGCAGCGGCCGCGCTGGGCCGAAGGCAACGGCTTCGCCGGGCACCTCTGGTGGCACCTGGCGCTGTTCCACCTCGAGGCGATGGACCTCGACGGCGCACTGCAGCTGCACGACGATCACCAGGGCAGCGCCCACGCGGTGCTGACGCTGCAGCGCCTGGACGGTGCGGCGCTGCTGTGGCGGCTGCGGCTGCTCGGCGCCGACGTCGGTGCGCGCTGGGCCGACCTGGCACAAGGCTGGGACCTGACGCCGCGCGACGCCGGCCACTCCGCCTTCAACGACGCCCACGCGCTGATGACGCTGATCGGCAGCGGCGACGCCGCCGCTGCACAGGCGCTGCTGGCGGCTGTGCAGCGCCGCGCCGAGCGCGGCAGCGAGAGCAACGCGGCGATGGCGCGCGAGGTCGGCCTGCCGCTGATGCGCGGCCTGCTCGCCTTCGACGCCGGCGACGCCGCCACGGCCATCGCGCTGCTGGCGCCGCTGCGCGAGACGGCGCATCGTTTCGGTGGCAGCCACGCGCAGCGCGACCTGATCGACCTCACGCTGCTGGCCGCCTGCGCCCTGCCCGGCGGCCACCGGGGCCTCGGCCGCGCGCTGCTCAACGAACGGGAGATGGCGCGCGGCGAGACGCCGCAGGTCGAGCACTGGCGTCAGGCGCTGGGCCTCGCGGCGCGCGGTTGACGCCACGCAATGCGGCCGCGCCGCCGCGGCCTACGCTGGCGCCATGAATACCTTGACCAAGCTCGCCCTCGGCCTGATGGGCCAGCTCAAGCCCCAGCCTGCGGCGGCCGACGCCCCGCAGACCGTGCCGCTGCCTTCCGCGCAGCGCCGCGGCGGCCGCCCGCTGTTCGAGACGCTGATGCAGCGCCAGTCGCAGCGCGAGTTCTCGCCCGGGCCGCTGTCGCCGCAGCAACTGGCCGACGTGCTGTGGGCCGCCGCCGGCATCAACCGGCCCGACCTCGGCGGCCGCACCGCGCCGAGCGCACTCAATGCGCAGGAGGTGGAGGTCTACGCCGCGATGGCCAGCGGCCTGTACCGCTACGACCCGGCCGCCCATGCGCTGGTGCGAGTGGTCGCGGCCGACGTGCGCCGCGTCACCGGCTACCAGGACTTCGTCGACACCGCGCCACTGGACCTCGTCTACGTGGCCGACCATGCGCGCATGAAGCTGGTGCCGGCGGCGCAGCGCGAGGCCTTCGCCTTCGCGGCGGCCGGTGCGATGGCGCAGAACGTCTACCTGTGCTGCGCCTCGCAAGGGCTGGCGGCGGTGATCCGCGCCTGGTTCGACCACCGCGCGCTCGGCGAAGCCATGGGCCTGGGCGCCGATCACCAGCTGCTGCTGGCGCAGACGGTCGGCCTGCCGGCCACGCCGGCCTGACTCAGACGTAGGGCTGCGACAGGCCCTCGCTCGCGAACACCCGCTGCACCGCCGGCCGCGCCAGCATGCGCTGCAGGTAGGCCGCCAGGTGCGGCAGGGTGCGCGCCGGGCGCTGCATGCCGCGCGTCCAGCGGCACAGCATGAAGACGTAGGGGTCGAGCGCGCTGAAGCGCTCGCCGGCGAACCACGGCCCGCCGTGACGGGCGAACTCGGCTTCGAGCTGGTCGATCATGCCGGCGATGTGCGCCTCGGCGTGCTTCTTCACCTGGGCTGCGCCCTCCGGGCCGTCGGCCCAGCGGTCGCTGTAGAAGTACAGCGGCATCTCGGCCTGCAGCGTATTGGCCAGCCACAGCAGCCACTTGTAGAACTGCGCGCGTTCGGCCGTGCCGAGGGTCGGGGCCAGCCCGGCTTCCGGGTGCGTGTCGACGAGGTGCAGCACGATGGCGCCGGTTTCGTAGAGCACGAGGTCGCCGTCGACCAGCACCGGGATCTTGCCGTTCGGGTTGAGCTTGAGGTACTCGGGCGAGCGGTGCGCGTTGGTGCTGCGGTCGACCAGCACGCGCTCGTAGGGCACGCCGAGTTCTTCCAGCAGCATGTGCGGCGTCATGCTGGCGTTGCCGGGGAAGTAGTGCAGTTGCATCATGCGGCGGCATTCTGCAGCAGCGCGCCGTGCTGCAGCACGGCGTCGACCAGCCGATCGAGATCCTCACAGCGCGTGCGGTGGTTGGCGATCGCCACGCGCAGCGCATGGCGCCCGGCCAGCGTGGTGTCGGTGGGCACGGCCAGGCCCGACTCCTGGATGCGCAGCAGGATCTCGGTGTTGAAGGCCTTGTGCGCCGCCTCGTCGGCACCGGGCAGGCGGTGGCGGAAGCAGACGATGCTGGTGGCCACCGGCGCCATCAATTCCAGGCGCGGCTCGGCCTCGATGCGCCGCGCCAGGTGCTTCGCCTGGGCGATGTTCTGGTCGATCAGCCGGCCGAAGGCCTCGATGCCGTGCTCTTTCAGCATCATCCACACCTTCAGCGCGCGGAAGCTGCGGCTGAGTTCGATGCCATAGTCGAACAGGTGGGGCGCGCTGGAGATGCCGCGCGGATGCTCTTCCAGGTACTCGGGGTGCAGCGCGAAGCTGGCGTGGTGGGCCTGCGCGTCGCGCACCAGCGCGCAGCCGACGTCGAAGGGCGCATGCAGCCACTTGTGCGGATCGAGCGCCACCGAGTCGGCGGCCTCGATGCCGTCGACCAGATGCCGGTGCGCGGGCGCGATGCGCAGCAAGGCGCCGATGCAGCCGTCGACGTGGAACCACAGTCCCTCGCGGCGGCAGAAGTCGCCCACGGCGCGCAGGTCGTCGACCGCGCCGGTGTTGACGGTGCCGGCATTGGCGATCACCGCGGCGGGCTGCGCTCCGGCGGCGCGATCCTCGTCCACCGCCGCCTGCAGCGCGGCCAGATCGATGCGCTGGGCCGCGTCCGTCGCCACCAGGCGCAGCGCCTGCCGGCCCAGGCCGAGCACCTCGAGCGCCTTCTGATGGCAGCTGTGCACCTGGCCCGACGCATAGAAGCGCAGCGGCTTCGGCAGCGCCGTGACGCCGACCGCACGCACGTCCACGCCGGCCTTGGCGTTGCGCGCCACCGTGAGCGCGACCAGGTTGGCGGCCGAACCGCCGTTGGTCAGCGTGCCGCTGGCGCTGTCGGGCAAGCCCACCGCCTCGCGCAGCCAGCGCACCACCTGCCGGTCGACCAATGCCGGCGCGGTGTGGCCGCCACCGAGGTTGCTGCCGTCCACCGCGGCGAGGAAGTCGGCCAGCGCGCCGGTGAAGCTGCCCGCCCCCATGAACCAGGCCCAGAAGCGCGGGTGGATGTTGCCCATCGGATAGGGCCGCACGTTCTCGCTGAACTCGCGGTAGACCTCGACCAGCGGCGTCGGGGCCTGGGGCAGGGGCTGATCGAAGGCGCGGTGCAGCTCGGCCGGCGGCTCGCGCCAGGCTGGGCGCTCGCGCACGGAGGCGAGGTGGTCGATCGCCTCGTCGACCGCGCGGTGGGCGAGCGCGCGGGCCTGCGCCCAGTCGTCGGGGTCCAGCGTCGCTTCGTCGGATGCATTCATGTCGGCCCTCGCCCGCAACCGTGCGGGGGCGCCATGATGCGCCTTCACTCAGGCCCGCGCGAGCAGCGTGAAGCCGACGCGCGTGCGCCCGGCCGCCGATTCGGCCAGCGGCCGGCCGGCGTGCATGCGCGCGATCGCCGCCACGATGGCCAGGCCCAGGCCGTGGTGCGACTGCCCGTCGGGCCGCGCCGCATCGGCACGGAAGAAGCGGTCGAACAGCCTCGGCAGGTGCTGCGGCGCGATCGTCTCACCGGCGTTCTCGACCTCCACGCGCAGCTGCGCGTCGGCCTCGGGCGCGATGCGCACCACCACCGCCGAGCCGCGCGGCGCGAAGCGCACCGCGTTGGACAGCAGGTTGGACAACGCACGCTTGACCAGCGGTTCGTCGACCGCCGCGTCGGCATCGCCCTCGACGCGCGACGTCAACCCGGCCTCCTCGAGCATCGCCTCGTGGAACTCGATCACCTGTGCGGCCAGCGCGGCCAGGCTCGCCTGCGCGCCGCGTCGCGCCGTGGCGCCGCGGTCGGCCTGCGAGAGGAAGAGCATGTCGTTGACCATCGCGGACAGGCGCTGCGCCTCCTCGAGGTTGGACAGCAGCGTGTCGCGCAGCTGGTCGGCCGGGCGCTCGCGCGACAGCGCGACCTCGGCATGGCCGATCAGCGCGGCCAGCGGCGTGCGCAGCTCGTGCGCCACGTCGGCGTTGAAGCCCTCGAGCTGCGCCACGGCGCGCTCCAGCCGCGCCATCAGCTCGTTGAACTGCTCGATCCAGGGCAGCAGCTCCTCGGCCGGGTCGTCGAGATGCAATCGCTGCTCGAGCCGGCTCGGCGAGATGGCGCGCGTCTGCGCCGCCAGCTCGCGCAGCGGCCGCAGCGCACGCCGCACGTGCCAGTAGCTGCCCGCCGCCACCAGCGTACCGGCCAGCAGCGTGACGACGACGAACACGATCACCCAGTTGCGGCCGAACTTGGCATCGCTGGTGAAGTCCATCGTGTAGCGTGCCTTCAGCAGGCCGCCGGCCAGTTGCGGCGCCGGGATGTCGAAGTCGACCGCGTAGGTGTGCGCCGACACGGCGTGCGCACCGGAGCGTTCATCGGCGTAGAAGAGGCTGCCGTCGCTGCGCCACAGCTCGAGCCGCGTGCTGGCGCGCATCGGCGCATCGGCGCGCACGCGCGCCAGGCAGGCCTGCTCGCCACCGTTCTTCAGCTCCAGGGCGAGGATCTGCGCGATCACGTCGCTGCGGAACTGCGCCTCCTCGCGGTTCTTCTCCTTGATCAGCATCTTCACCGAGAACCACGCGCCGGTGAACAGCAGCGCCAGCACCACCATGGTGACGAGCGCGAGCTTGCGCGACAGGCGCAGGCCGATCGAATGGCTGCAGCGCCCGTTCATGCGGAGCGGTCCTCGAGCACGTAGCCCATGCCGCGCACGGTGTGCAGCAGCTTGTGCTCGAAGGGGTCGTCGAGCTTGGCGCGCAGCCGGCGCACCGCCACCTCGACGACGTTGGTGTCGGAGTCGAAGTTCATGTCCCACACCTGCTCGGCCAGCGTGGTGCGGCTGAGCACCTGGCCGCGCCGGCGCAGCAGCAGCGTCAGCAGGGTGAACTCCTTGGCGGTGAGGTCCAGCCGCGTGCCGCCGCGATGCGCCTTGCGGCTGGCCAGGTCGAGCTCGAGGTCGGACAGGCGCAGCTGCGTGCCCGAGCCGACGCCGTTGCCATGGCCATTCGCGGCGCCGCGTCGCAGCAGCGCCGCCACGCGCGCCAGCAGCTCGGAGAAGGCGAACGGCTTGACGAGGTAGTCGTCGGCGCCTTCCTGCAGGCCGCGCACGCGGTCTTCCACCTTGTCGCGCGCGGTCAGCATCAGCACCGGCCGCTGGCCGCGCTCGCGCATCGCCTTGAGCACGCCGAAGCCGTCGACGCCCGGCAGCATCAGGTCGAGCAGCACCAGGTCGTACTCGCCGTCGCAGGCGAGCAGGCGCCCCTGGATGCCGTCTCGCGCCACGTCGACGACGTAGCCGTTCTCCGACAGGCCCTTGTGCAGGTAGTCGGCGAGCTTGGGTTCGTCTTCGATGACGAGCAGGCGCATGGGGAATGAATCGGTTTCGGGTGCAACGGCGCGCATGTTCGCACCGAAGGCTCCGTTGCTGGATTACGAATTTGTCATCTGGCTGTCCGGGAAAGCGCGAGGGTCGGTTCCTAGAGTTCCTCCCATGCCGACGACGACGTCGCCAGCAGCGAACCGAAACCTCAATCCCATCCCCAAGGAGCCTTTCATGAACGCCAAGACCCTGATCGCCACCGCCCTCGTCCTGTCCTTCGCCGGCACCGGCGCTGCCTTTGCCCAGGAAGGCACGCAGGACTTCCCCGTGCCGCAATGGAAGTCGTCGATCACCCGGTCGGAAGTGGTCGCCACGCTGAAGGCCACGCCGGCCACGCAGCTTCAGACCGGTGAAGCGTCCGCAGCGCCGAAGGCTGCCTCGACGCTGACCCGGGCACAGGTGCAGGCCGAGACCCGCGAGGCGCTGCGCCTGGGTGTGATCGGCAGCGACGAAGGCTCGGTGCGCGTGGCCACGCCGGCGCAGGCCGAGCAGATCCGCGCTGCGGGCCTGCGCGTGCTGGACGGCAACGTCGCCCGCGCGGAATAAGTCAAAGCGTGGCCTGCGCGACCGCGTGCTCCCAGCGCTGCATCAGCGCCTGGGCACGCTCGCGCGGCATGGTGGGCAGGAAGCGCCGCTCCACCTGCCACTGCGCACTCAGTTCGTCGAGGTTGCGCCACACGCCGCTGGACAGCCCGGCGAGGTAGGCAGCGCCCAGCGCGGTGGTCTCGATCACCTGCGGGCGCACCACCGGGATGCCGAGCAGGTCGGCCTGGAACTGCATCAGCAAATCGTTGACGCAGGCGCCGCCGTCCACGCGCAACTCGGCCACCGGCGATCCCCCGCTGGCCACTGCATCACGGCTCATCGCGGTGAGCAGCGCCGCGCTCTGGAAGGCGATGCTCTCCAGCGCCGCGCGCGCGATGTGCGCCACCGTGCTGCCGCGCGTGAGCCCGACGATGGCGCCGCGCGCCTCGGGCTTCCAGTAGGGCGCGCCCAGGCCGGTGAAGGCCGGCACGAACATCACGCCGCCCGAATCGGGCACGCTCTGCGCGAGCTGCTGCACCTCGCCCGAGCCCTTGATCGCCTGCAGCCCGTCGCGCAGCCACTGCACCACGGCGCCGCCGATGAACACGCTGCCCTCGAAGGCGAACTCCGGCGTGCCGGTGGGCTGCGCCGCGCTCGTCGTGATCAGGCCGTTGGCCGAGGTCTGGAACTGGCAGCCGGTGTGCATCAGCATGAAGCAGCCGGTGCCGTAGGTGTTCTTCGCCAGGCCGGCCTTGAAGCAGGCCTGGCCGAACAGCGCGCTCTGCTGGTCGCCGGCCACGCCGCCGATCGGCAGCGCGGCGCCGAGCAGCTCGGCGCGCGTGTGGCCGTACACGTGCGACGAGGGCCACACCGCCGGCAGCACCTCCACCGGCACGCCGAGGATGTTCAGCAGTTCCTCGTCCCAGGTGTTGGTGTGCACATTGAGCATCAGCGTGCGCGAGGCATTGCTGACGTCGGTGGCATGCACGGCGCCGCCGGTCAGCTGCCACATCAGCCAGGTGTCCACCGTGCCGAAGGCCAGCTCGCCGGCCTGTGCCGCAGCGCGCGCGCCGGGCACCGTGTCGAGGATCCACTTCAGCTTGGTGCCGGAGAAATAGGCGTCGACGATCAGTCCGGTCTTGCGCCGGAAGGTCTCTTCCAGGCCGCGCTCGCGCAAGGCTGCGCAGGTGGGCTCGGCACGGCGGTCCTGCCAGACGATGGCGTTGTAGACCGGCTCGCCGGTGCGGCGGTTCCACACCACCGTGGTCTCACGCTGATTGGTGATGCCGATCGAGGCGATGTCGCTCGCCTTCAGCTTGGCTTGGGCCAGCGCCTGCTGCGCGGTGGCCAGCTGCGTGGCCCAGATCTCCTTCGGGTCGTGCTCGACCCAGCCGGGCTGCGGGTAGATCTGGCGGAACTCGCGCTGCGCCATGGCCACGATGCGGCCGGCGGCGTCGAAGACGATGCTGCGCGAACTGGAGGTGCCCTGGTCGAGGGCCAGCAGGTACTTGCTCATGGTGCGATGTGCAGTTGCACGCCGGCCTCCGCCAGCAGCACCGGGAAGGGCGCGGGCGGCTCGGCGTCGGTGTAGAGCGAATCGATCTGGTCCAGCCGCGCCAGTTCCACCATCGCCGGCCGGTTGAACTTGCTGTGGTCGGCGGCCAGCCAGACCTCGCGCGCGTGCTCGATGATGGCGCGCGCCACCTTCACCTCGCGGTAGTCGAAGTCGCGCAGCGTGCCGTCGGCCTCGATCGCCGAGATGCCGATCAGCGCAATGTCGACCTTGAACTGGGCGATGAAGTCCACCGCCGCCTCGCCGACGATGCCGCGGTCGCGCGAGCGCACCACGCCGCCGGCGACGATCACCTCGCAGTCGGGGTTGTCCGACAGGATGGCCGCCACGTTGAGGTTGTTGGTGATCACGCGCAGCCCCTTGTGGCGCAGCAGCTCGCGGGCGATCGCCTCGGTGGTGGTGCCGATGTTGAGGATCAGCGAGCAGTTCTCAGGCACGGCCTGGGCCACCGCGCGCGCGATGCGCTGCTTGGCCTGTTCGTTGAGCTTCTGGCGCTGCCGGTAGGCGATGTTCTCGGTGGTCGAGGCGGGCACGCGCACGCCGCCGTGGAAGCGTGCGAGCAACCCTTCGTCGGCCAGCAGCTTGACGTCGCGGCGCACGGTCTGCAGCGTCACGCCGAAACGCTCGGCCAGCGCCTCGACCGACATCGAGCCGCGCGCGCGCACCTCCTCGAGCAGGTCCGACTGGCGGGGATTCGGGGTCATGGAGCGGGAGGGTAGCCGCGCCGTCCGGGAAAACCACAGGGCTTACCCAGCTTGCCCATGGCGCGGTTCTCGGCTAAAAAGAAAAAAAGGCGCGCACAAACGAACACAAACGAAAACACCTCCCCCGGTACACGCGCACCGGCCGATCCTCCCGGAGACCGCTTGAATCACCCCCGCCCCGCAGGCTGGCAGGACGACGCCGGCGCCGATGCCCCGCTGCAGTGCGACGTGCTCGTCGTCGGCGGCGGCATCAATGGCGCCGGCATCGCGCGCGACCTCGCCGGCCGCGGCCTGTCGGTGGTGCTGGCCGAGAAAGACGACCTGGCCGCGCACACCTCGTCGTCGTCGACCAAGCTGATCCACGGTGGACTGCGCTACCTCGAGTACTACGAGTTCTCGCTGGTGAAGAAGGCGCTGGCCGAGCGCGAGGTGCTGCTCAGGAGCGCGCCTCACATCATGTGGCCGCTGCGCTTCGTGATGCCGCACGACCCCGGCATGCGGCCGG
>VFQN01004244.1_pt1 | contig 19167 bp, 17 predicted proteins | sample 3512371 | NCBI WGS metagenome assembly VFQN01 (sample SAMN10412370, study PRJNA504923) | tailings metagenome | isolation source: Replicate 2 from Balatoc abandoned mine | place: Philippines: Itogon, Benguet | collected 2017-08-28 | reverse complement strand
TTGATTACCTGGCAAAGTAAGGCGTCTCGAAAATTCGGGACGCTTTTTTTATACAAACAACTTGTTATTTAAATTCGTTTTAAATAAAGCTTTTTTTAACTATAATTGGCAAACGTTTAGGGTTTGTTTCTTGCGTTTTCAATATTGCGATGTATATTTGTAACTATTTTAATTTTGAGCAAAATTTAAGGTTATGCAATCAAATCAATTGGATTATTTTCCAATATTAATGCAAATGCTTTTAGCAGTTGGATTTGTAGTTGGAACTATCATTATCTCAGGCTTTTTAGGTCCAAAAAGAAGTTCAAAAAACAAAGACAAAAACTTTGAATGCGGTATTGAATCTGTTGGAAATGCTCGTATTCCGTTTTCTGTAAAATATTTTCTTGTTGCTATTTTATTCGTTCTTTTCGACGTAGAGGTTATTTTCCTTTACCCTTGGGCTGTTAACTTTAAAGACCTTGGTGTAGAAGGAATGATAAAAATGGTAATTTTTATGACATTGTTATTAATTGGTTTCTTCTATATCATTAAGAAGAAAGCATTGGAATGGGAATAAAAAGCAATTGCTATGAACGAAACAAAAACAAATATGGTTGCTCCACCGGAAGGAGTTGTTGGTGAAGGTTTTTTTGCCACAAAACTAAACGATGTAGTTGGATTAGCTCGAGCCAATTCACTTTGGCCATTGCCTTTTGCAACATCATGTTGCGGAATCGAATTTATGGCAACTATGGCTTCTCATTATGACTTAGCTCGTTTTGGTTCAGAAAGAGTAAGTTTCTCTCCAAGACAAGCAGATATGTTGATGGTTATGGGAACCATTTCCAAAAAAATGGCGCCAATTCTTCGTCAAGTTTACGAACAAATGTCGGAACCACGATGGGTAATTGCCGTTGGAGCTTGCGCAAGTTCGGGTGGAGTTTTTGATACTTATTCTGTACTGCAAGGAATTGACAAAGTAATTCCGGTTGATGTTTATGTTCCAGGTTGTCCTCCAAGACCGGAACAAATTGTTCAAGGCGTTATGCAACTTCAGGAATTAGTTAAAAACGAATCGGTTCGAAGAAGAAATTCACCGGAATATAAGGAATTATTAGCTTCATATAATCTGTAATATGGCATTAGAAATAGTTAATATACAAAATAAAATAACTGAAACTTTTGGAGAATCTGTTTCAAATTTCAGAATGCAAAGAGACATTTTTTGTTTTGATGTGGATTCTAAAAAAGCATACGATTTGGTTAAATTCTTAAAAGAAGATACCGAATTAAACTTCCATTTTCTTACCGATTTAGCCGGAATTCATTATCCGGATAACGAAAAATCACAACAATTTGCTGTCACCTATCAATTGCATAATTGGATAGAAAACACACGCATACGTGTAAAAACATTTTTGGATGGTGAAAATCCGGAATTAAAATCAATTACTGATTTATTCCTTTGTTCAAATTGGATGGAAAGAGAAGCTTGGGATTTCTACGGAATAAAATTTATAGGTCATCCGCAGTTGAAACGAATTCTGAATATGGATGAAATGGTTTCACATCCTATGAGAAAAGAATTCCCAATGGAAGACGGCGGAAGAACCGATAAAGATGACCGTTTCTTCGGAAGAACACCCGTTAATTGTTAATATAAATAATTCAACATTATATAAATGTCAGATTTATTATTACCACCAGAGCATCGATATGCTAAAGTAATTGAAGAAAGACGCAACGAAGACGGAAGCGAACTTTCCATACTCAATTTAGGACCTACACATCCGGCAACACACGGAATATTCCAAAACATTTTGCTTATGGATGGTGAACGTATTTTAGATGCCGAACCAACTATAGGCTATATTCACCGTGCATTTGAAAAAATTGCTGAAAATCGTCCTTTTTATCAAATCAACGTGTTGACTGACCGAATGAACTATTGTTCTTCGCCTATCAATAACATGGCTTGGTGGATGACTGTTGAAAAACTATTGAATATTGAAGTGCCAAAACGAGCTCAATATTTAAGAGTAATTGTAATGGAGTTGGCTCGCATTGCCGATCACTTAATTTGTAATTCAATCCTTGGAGTTGATACCGGAGCTTATACTGGTTTCCTTTATGTATTCCAATTCCGAGAAAAAATATATGAAATCTACGAAGAAATTTGTGGAGCTCGATTAACAACCAATATGGGAAGAATTGGCGGTTTCGAAAGAGCATGGTCTGATGAAGCTTTTAAGAAATTAGAAACATTTCTTCAGGACTTTCCGGTTGCATGGAAAGAGTTTGAAAATCTTTTTGAAAGAAATAGGATTTTCATCGACAGAACAGTAAATGTAGGATCGATTTCAGGCGAAAAAGCAATGCAATATGGATTTACAGGTCCAAATCTTCGTGCAGCCGGAATTGACTATGATGTTAGAAAAGCTGCGCCTTATTCTTCTTATGAAGATTTTGAATTTGACATTCCGGTTGGAAAGTCAGGTGACACTTATGATCGTTTCTGCGTAAGAAATGCGGAAGTTTGGGAAAGTTTGAAAATCATTCGCCAAGCATTAGATAAATTACCTGATGGTCCGTATCATGCCGATGTTCCCGATTATTATTTACCTCCAAAAGAGGATGTATATCATAATATGGAAAGCTTAATTTACCATTTCAAAATTGTAATGGGCGAAGTTCCGGTTCCTGTTGATGAAATTTATCATGCAGTAGAAGGCGGAAACGGAGAATTAGGTTTCTACTTAATAACTGATGGAAGCAGAACACCATACCGTCTAAAAATGAGAAGACCTTGCTATATATATTATCAGGCTTATACCGAAATGATTAAAGGCGGAATGCTTTCGGATGCTATCGTAATTTTATCAAGTTTAAATGTAATTGCGGGCGAACTAGACGCATAAAAGAAATTATAAATGATGAATTTTAAATTCTAAATTATCAAAACCATTTAAAATTTATAATTTAAAATAAGTAAAGATGGAAAGATCACACATCAAACAAGAGATAAACATAACTGAACCGTTGATGAACCGTATCAACGAATTAATCAGTCATTATCCTGCTGACAAAAAGAAATCAGCTTTGTTGCCTGTTTTGCATGAAGTACAAGATGCTCATGATAACTGGTTAAGCATTGAATTGCAAAACAAAGTAGCCGAAATTTTAGAAATTCTTCCAATTGAAGTATATGAAGTGGTAACTTTTTATACTATGTTCAACCAAAGACCGATTGGTAAATATATGTTTGAATTCTGTCAAACTTCACCTTGTTGTCAAAATGGTGTTGAGGATTTGATGGATTATACGTGTTCAAAATTAGGCATAAAAGTTGGCGAACCTACAGCCGACGGACAATTTGAAGTTCGTGGTGTAGAATGTTTAGGTGCTTGTGGTTATGCTCCAATGATGCAATTGGGCGATTTCTATCAAGAACATTTGACCAAAGAAAAAATCGACCAGCTTATCGAAGATTGCAAAGACGGAAAAATCACTTTACACGATAAATAATATCATGGGAAGAAAAATATTATTAGACAAAATCAACGTTCCGGGAATTAAAACCTACGAAGTGTATCGTCGTGAAGGCGGTTATGCTTCGGTAGAAAAAGCCCTAAAAAAAATGACACCGGATGAAGTGGTTGAAGAAGTAAAAACTTCAGGGCTTCGCGGTCGTGGTGGCGCAGGATTTCCTGCCGGAATGAAATGGAGTTTTATCGATAAAAAATCAGGCAAACCGCGTCACTTGGTATGCAATGCCGACGAATCGGAACCGGGAACTTTCAAAGATCGTTATTTAATGGAATACATTCCCCATCTTTTAATAGAAGGAATGATTACCTCAAGTTACGCTTTGGGAGCGAATCTTTCCTACATATATATCCGTGGTGAATATATGTGGGTATATAAAATTTTAGAAAAAGCCATCGCCGAAGCCAAAGCTGCCGGCTGGTTGGGTAAAAATATATTAGGTTCAGGCTATGATTTAGAACTTTATGTTCAAATTGGTGGCGGAGCTTACATTTGCGGAGAAGAAACCGCACTTATCGAAAGTTTGGAAGGAAATCGTGGAAATCCTCGTTTGAAACCACCTTTTCCAGCAGTACAAGGTTTATGGCAAAATCCAACCGTGGTAAACAACGTAGAAACTATTTCGGCAGTGCCATGGATTGTAAACAATTCTGGAGCCGACTATGCTGCAATCGGAATTGGTCGTTCAACCGGAACTAAATTAATTTCAGCTTCCGGAAATATCAAAAATCAAGGTGTTTTTGAAATCGAATTGGGTGTTTCGGTTTATGAATTCATGAATTCCGATGAATATTGTGGCGGAATGCAAACTGATCGACCACTGAAAGCATTAGTTCCCGGAGGAAGTTCTGTGCCGATTTTGCCAGCCAATTTAATTTACAAAACTGCCACCGGAGAAGACCGTTTAATGACATACGAAAGTTTGTCTGATGGTGGATTTGCAACAGGTTCTATGTTAGGTTCAGGCGGTTTTATCGTATATGATGATAGGGCTTGTATCGTTCGCAATACTTGGAATTTTTCACGTTTTTACCACCACGAATCTTGTGGACAATGTACGCCTTGTCGTGAAGGAACAGGTTGGTTGGAAAAAGTATTATGGAGAATTGAAAACGGTCAAGGTCGCGAAGAAGACATTGAATTGTTATGGAGTATCCAGTCAAAAATTGAAGGAAATACGATTTGTCCTTTAGGTGATGCGGCTTCATGGCCAGTTGCTGCGGCAATTCGTCACTTCAGAGATGAATTTGAATACCATATTCGTTTCCCTGAAAAAGTAAAAAATAGAGATCATTTTGTTCATGAGCCTTTTGAAAAGGTAAAACATTTAGTAGCAAAACAAGAAGTATAAGTCAAAAGTTTAAAAGTCATAAAGTTAAAAGTCAGTGATAAAATCTTCTGACTTTTGACTTTCGACATTAAGACACAAATATGAAAGTAACCATAGACGGTCAAGAAATTGAAGTAGCGCCGGGAACAACCATTCTGCAAGCTGCTCGTATGATTGGTGGAGAATCAGTTCCACCAGCCATGTGTTATTATTCTAAACTAAAAGGAACCGGCGGAAAATGTCGTTGTTGTTTAGTTGACGTTACAAAAGGTAGCGAAGCAGATCCAAGACCGATGCCTAAATTGGTCGCTTCTTGCGTAACGGGTTGTCAAGACGGAATGGAAGTAGCCAGCAAATCATCTGATAGAGTAAAAGAAGCTCGTAAAGCCGTGACTGAATTCCTTTTGATAAATCACCCTTTGGATTGTCCGGTTTGTGATCAAGCAGGAGAATGTGATTTACAAAACTTAAGTTTCGAACACGGAAAATCCGAGACTCGTTTTATAGAAGAAAAAAGAACTTTTGAGCCTGAAGATATTGGCCCATACATTCAACTACACATGAATCGTTGTATCGTTTGTCAACGTTGTGTTGAAGTAGCTGACCAATTAACTGACAAACGTGTTCACGGAGTATTAAATCGTGGTGATCATTCACAAATTTCAACTTGTGTTTCGGCAGCTATCGATAACGAATTCTCTGGAAATATGATTGACGTTTGTCCTGTTGGTGCTTTAACCGATAAAACATTCCGTTTCAAATCGAGAGTTTGGTTCAATAAACCATTCAATGCACACAGAGAATGTACAACTCCGGGATGTTGTGGAAAAACAACACTTTGGATGTTTGGAAACGAAATTCAACGTGTTACAGCAAGAAAAGATGAATACCATGAAGTAGAAGACTTTATCTGTAATACATGTCGTTTTGAGAAAAAAGAAGTTTCGGATTGGGTTATTGAAGGTCCAAGAAAATTCGAGAAAGACTCAGTAATCAACCAAAACAACTATACCCGAAAAATTGAAAAAGTTGTTATCAATACTGAAAAAGGAATCTTAGAAGGTAGAGATATCGACCGTAAAAAAATCAGTATGGCTGAAATTGATTACAACGAAAAAATTGATGGAAACCCAATAAAATCTGAACAATAATGGATAGTGCATTTATTATAGAAAAAAGTATTTTCATCGTTGTTATTTTTGCTATAACTATGATTATGGCAATGTACTCTACTTGGGCTGAACGTAAAGTTGCCGCTTATCTCCAAGACAGAGTTGGTCCAAATCGTGCCGGTTGGGGCGGATTATTGCAACCGCTTGCCGATGGTATGAAATTATTTGCCAAAGAAGAATTTTTTCCAAATACTCCAAACCGATTTCTATTCATCGTTGGTCCGGCAATTGCCATGAGTACCGCATTGATGACTAGTGCCGTAATGCCTTGGGGTGACAAACTGGAAATTTTCGGAAGAACAGTTATCTTACAAGCAACTGATATTGATGTTTCCATTCTTTATGTATTCGGAATTATCTCGATTGGGGTTTATGGCGTTATGATTGGTGGTTGGGCTTCAAACAATAAATACTCATTAATGAGTTCTGTTCGTGCTGCTTCTCAAATGGTTTCCTATGAAATTGCTATGGGATTATCCATCATTGCGTTATTAATGATGTCGGGAACATTGAGTTTAAAAGAAATTGCAGCACAACAAGCCGGAATGAATTGGAACGTATTCTATCAACCGATTGGTTTCTTGATTTTCTTGATTTGTGCTTTTGCCGAAACCAATAGAACGCCTTTTGACTTAGCCGAATGTGAATCAGAGTTGATTGGTGGTTATCACACCGAGTATTCTTCGATGAAAATGGGATTCTATTTATTCGCTGAATATGCTAATATGTTCATTTCATCCGCTATTTTGGCAGTATTGTATTTTGGTGCTTACAATTATCCCGGAATGCAATGGATGACTGATAACGTTGGTGTAAATGCTGCAAATATTTTGGGAATCATAGTATTATTTATAAAAATATGTTTCTTCATCTTCTTCTATATGTGGGTAAGATGGACGATACCACGTTTCAGATATGATCAATTAATGCATTTGGGTTGGAAAATTTTAATTCCATTGGCAATTATTAATATTATGGTAACCGGAATTTGTATTTTGGTTTTTAAATAAAAAAGTATGTCAACAGCTATTCAAAATATATCATTATCAGGCAAGAAAAAAGAAGTTTCCAATAAGGAAATGACATTTCTTGAAAGAATGTATCTTGTTGCTATCGTAAAAGGCTTATGGATTACTATTAAGCACTTTTTCAGAAAAAAAGCAACAATTCATTATCCTGAACAAGTTAGAGAATTCAGTCCAGTTTATCGTGGAAGACATGTGTTGAAACGTGATGAGCAAGGAAGAGAAAATTGTACCGCTTGTGGCTTATGTGCTCTTTCTTGTCCGGCAGAAGCCATCACGATGAAAGCAGCCGAGAGAAAAAAAGGCGAGGAACATTTGTACCGTGAAGAAAAATATGCCGAAATCTATGAAATCAATATGCTTCGTTGTATTTTCTGTGGATTATGTGAAGAAGCTTGTCCAAAAGATGCTATCTATCTAACTCTTTCAAAAGAATTAGTTCCGGCACAATACGACAGAGAAGATTTTATTTTCGGAAAAGATAAATTAGTAATGCCGCTTGAAATGGCTTTGAAAAATACCCAACTAAAAAACGCTAACTAATGTCACCAGTCTTAATTACATTTTATTTTTTAGCAGCCATAACATTGGCAACAGCGTTTTTAACTATTTACAGTAAAAATCCAATTCACAGTGCTATCTATTTAGTATTGTGCATGATTTCAATCGTTGGTCACTATTTACTATTAAACGCTCAATTTTTAGCTATTGTACAACTTATCGTCTATGCCGGAGCCATTATGGTTTTGATGTTATTTACCATCATGCTTATGAATCTCAATAAGGAAGACGAAGTACATAAACCCAGAATTACTCGTCTTGGAGCTATAGTTGTTTTTATTTTAATGAGTATTGTTTTAATAACCATTTTCATCAATTCTAAAACGATAATGGGTGAATATGATAGTTCCGGTGAAGATTTTCAATCGCTAAAAGTTCTAGGAAAAGTATTGTTGAACGAATATATGGTTCCGTTTGAATTTGCTTCTATCCTACTATTAGCAGCAATGATTGGAACCGTATTATTGACTAAAAAAGAAAAAGACCAGAAATAATGATAGAGAATATTTTAAATATCATAGGTATTGAAAACTACATTTTCCTAACCGTACTTCTTTTCTGTATTGGAGTTTTTGGAGTATTGTATCGTAGAAATGCCATTATAGTTTTTATGTCCATCGAGATTATGCTGAATGCGGTTAACTTACTATTTGTAGCATTTTCAACCTATCATCAAGATGCCGAAGGGCAAGTTTTTGTATTTTTCTCGATGGCAGTTGCCGCAGCAGAAGTAGCGGTTGGTTTAGCCATATTAGTTTCGGTTTTTAGAAACTTAGGCTCGATAGATATTGACAATTTAAAGAATTTAAAAGGATAATTGAAAATGGATACAAACTTGGCTTTATTATTACTACTATCTCCATTTGTTGGATTTCTTTTCAATATTTTCTTTGGAAAAAAAGTAAGCAAAGGAATTTCCGGTGCTATTGGTACACTAACTGTAGTAGTATCTTTTTTACTTAGCATTTGCTTTTTTGCACAATTAAATCAAAACGGAAAACCATTTGAAATCTCACTTTTCGATTGGATACAAGTAAGCAATTTCAAATTGGATTTTGGAATTTTACTAGATCAATTATCATTACTTTGGTTATTATTCGTTACAGGAATTGGTTCGTTAATTCACATGTATTCGATTAGTTATATGCACGATGATGAAAATATGCATAAGTTTTTTGCATATCTAAATTTATTCGTGTTCTTCATGATAACATTAGTAGTTGGAAACAACTTATTAGTAATGTTCATCGGTTGGGAAGGCGTTGGATTATGCTCGTATTTATTAATTGGATTTTGGTATAAAAACCAACCGTATAATGATGCGGCTAAGAAAGCGTTCATTATGAATAGAATTGGAGATTTAGGTTTCCTTGTTGGAATGTTTATCATCGCAGCATTATTTTCAACTTTAAATTATGCGGAAATTAAATCCGCAGTTGCTATTGGTGATACAAATACAGCTTTACTTGGATTAGCAGCTTTATGTTTATTCATTGGAGCAACCGGAAAATCAGCACAATTACCTTTATATACTTGGTTACCTGATGCAATGGCTGGACCAACTCCAGTTTCGGCATTAATTCACGCGGCGACAATGGTTACCGCTGGTATTTTTATGGTAACTAGAATGAATTTCTTATTCGATTTAACACCAGACGTTCAAAATATCATCGCTATCGTTGGAGCCATTACCGCTTTGGTTGCTGCTTCTATCGGATTATTACAAAATGACATTAAAAAAGTATTGGCTTATTCTACTGTTTCACAATTAGGTTTGATGTTCCTTGCTTTAGGACTTGGTGCTTACACAGTTGCTGTTTTCCACGTAATTACTCATGCGTTTTTCAAAGCGTGTTTGTTCTTAGGTTCGGGTTCGGTAATTCACGGATTGCACGGCGAACAAGACATGAGAAAAATGGGTGGTTTGCGCAAAGCGATGCCAATCACGTTTTGGACTATGATGATTTCAACATTGGCTATCGCAGGTATTTTCCCTTTTGCAGGTTTTTGGTCCAAAGATGAAATCTTGATGGTTGCCTTCGGACATAACAAAGCATTATGGATTATTGCTTCTATTGCCTCGATTATGACGGCTTTTTATATGTTCCGATTGATGTATTTGACATTCTTTAGAGAGTTCAGAGGAACAGAAGAACAAAAACATCATTTACACGAAAGTCCAAAATTAATTACTATTCCATTGGTAATCTTAGCGGTTTTAGCAGTAATTGGAGGTGCAATCAATTTGCCGGGAAGTATGTGGTTAAACCATTTCTTGGAACCGGTTTTAGTAGCAAAACACGAAGCACATCATTTAGGCACACAAGAATTTATCTTGATGGGAATTGCTTTAGTTGGTGCAATTGTTGGAATTGTTTGGGCAAATGCTAAATACATCAAACAAGGTTTCGTTCCAAAAGAGGATGCCAAAATTGTTGGTTTTTCAAAAACGATTTACAATAAATATTATGTAGATGAATTTTACACATTCTTAATTGTAAAACCATTAAACGGATTGTCTAACTTTTTTAGAACAACACTTGAGCCTGCTTTAGGAAAAGTGGTTTACGGTTTTGGAACAGTTGCAAATGGAATTGGAACTCAAGGCAAAAAATTACAAAATGGTAATATCGGTTTATACTTATTTGTATTTGTACTAGGTATTTGTGCCATCATAACTTATTTATTCATAGCTCAATAATTTTCATATAATGGATGTAACTACATTATTAATACTACTTTTAATTGGAGCCGTTGCAACACTTGTTTCGGGTGACAAGCTAGCTTCAAAAGTAGCTTTACTATTCAGTTTAGTCGCTTTCGGATTATCAATTAATTTACTATTACAATTCAATCAAGGAACTGATATTGGTTTCGTTTCCAATTGGATTGCTAATCCAAAAGTTGCTTTAGCACTAAAAGCTGACGGTTTATCTATGGCAATGGTTTTATTGACTACCGCATTAACACCGTTAATTATATTATCCTCATTTGGAAATAGTTTCAATAACAGCAAAAACTTCTATGCTTTGGTATTGTTCATGGCATTTGCTATGGTTGGAACTTTCCTTGCTGCAGATGGTTTATTATACTATATTTTCTGGGAATTGGCATTAATTCCAATTTATTTCATTGCCTTAATTTGGGGTAATGGTGACGTTGACGAACGCAAAAAAGCTGTAGTGAAATTTTTCATTTACACTTTAGCGGGCTCATTATTTATGTTGGTTGGATTTGCCTATTTATATTCAAAAGCAGGAAGTTTCCTTTTGGAAGATTTATATAAATTAGAGCTTTCACATTGCGAACAATTTTGGATTTTCTTTGCTTTCTTTTTGGCTTATGCTATCAAAATTCCAATCATTCCTTTTCACACTTGGCAAGCAAAAGTATATCAAAAAGCACCAACTGTCGGAACGATGTTACTTTCTGGTATTATGTTGAAAATGGGATTGTATAGTGTTATCCGTTGGCAATTACCAATTGCTCCAGATGCTGCAAAAGAATATATGCCAATTTTAATCGGATTGAGTATTGCCGGAGTAATTTATGGTTCAATCGTTGCACTTCGCCAAAAAGATTTGAAAAAATTATTGGCCTACTCGTCTTTGGCTCACGTTGGTTTAATTGCGGCAGGTTGTTATACTTTAACCGCTGACGGATTAAATGGTGCAGTTTATCAAATGATTGCTCACGGATTTGTAATCGTTGGGCTATTCTTCGCTGCCGAAGTGATCTTTAGAAGATTTGAAACCAGAAAAATAGATGATTTAGGAGGAATTCGCTCCCAAGCATCAGGATTTACTTCCATGTTTATGATATTGGTTTTAGCCTCGGTTGCTTTGCCTGGAACATACAACTTTGTGGGTGAATTTACCGTTTTGTATAGTTTAAGTCAAGTGAACCTTTGGTTTGCAGTAATTGGTGGAACCACAATTATTCTTGGAGCTTACTATATGTTGAAAATGTTCCAAAATGTAATGCTTGGCGAAACCAATACTAAAGTTTTTGCCGATGTAACTGTTAGTGAAGCAATTGTTTTCGTAGCAATTATTGGTTTCCTTTTGTTCTTCGGTTTATATCCGAAACCAATCAACGATTTAGTAAATCCGGCAATTAAAGAAATTTTAGCAGTAATAAACAAATAATAAAATGCAAGTATTAATATCAATAGTATCATTAGGAGTTTTTTGTCTATTGGCAGAGATTTTCAATTTAAGAAAATTGCTGGTACCGATTACTGTAATAGGTTTACTTGCCGTTTTAGGCATTTCTTTAAACCTTTGGTCGATAGATAGTTCTTTAGACACGCAATATCTAAACATGATGGCAACAACTAAGTTCTCATCAGCTTTTTCATCTCTTTTCATTCTGTTGACTATATTCTTATTGTTGATGAGTGATGACTTTTACAGTGACGTTCCAACCAAATTCTCCGATTTTATCGCCATCAAAATATTTATTCTTGCAGGTGCTGTAGCTATGGTTTCATTTACCAATTTGGCAATGTTCTTTTTAGGCATAGAAATTCTTTCCATCTCATTATATATTTTAGCGGCAAGCCGAAGATTGGATATAAAAAGTAATGAAGCCGGAATGAAATATTTCTTAATGGGTTCATTTGCTTCGGGAATTATTCTATTTGGAATTTGCTTGGTTTATGGTGCCACAGGATATTTCAATCTAGATGAAATTTATGCTTTGTCCGAAGGTGTTGGAATGCCTATTTGGTTCCCAATTGGTGTTACATTAATCATCATTGGTATGTTATTTAAAATTGCAGCAGCTCCATTTCATTTTTGGGCACCAGATGTTTATGAAGGTTCACCAACTTTAGTTACTGCAACCATGAGTACACTAGCAAAAGTAGTGGCAATGGCAACTTTGTATAAATTACTAAGTGGTCTAACCGTTGCTTTAGGTTACAAAGTTGAATTACTTATTGTAATCATTTCTATTCTTTCCATGACAATTGGAAATATAATGGCGTTACGTCAAAAGAATGTCAAAAGAATGTTGGCTTTCTCGGGTATTTCACACGCAGGATTTATGTTGATGGCGTTGTTGACTTTATCAACTGCAGCTTCAACACTTTTATATTATACTGCTGCGTATGCTTTGGCTGGAATTGCAGCTTTTGCCGTAATAATTTTGGTTACCAAAAACAAGGACAATGAAAACACAGAAAACTTCAATGGCTTAGGCAAAGCCAATCCGTTATTAGCAGCTATATTAACAGCATCATTGTTATCAATGGCAGGAATTCCAATTTTCTCCGGATTTTTTGCAAAATTTATGCTGTTTAGTGACACAGTAAAAGCAGGGTTTTTAATCGTAGTAATTGCCGGTGTAATCAATTCGATTATTAGTGTTGGTTATTATTTCAAATTGATTTTAGCAATGTATACTAAAGAAGCAGCTAACTCTGAAAAACCTGCTGTACCATTTGTCTATTATATAGTAGCCGTAGTAGCTATAGTACTTAATATTATAATTGGAATATATCCTTCTTTATTAACTAATTTATTAAGTTAAGAAGAAGAAAATTTTAATTCGCTTCAACAAAAACCATCAGGCTTCCTGATGGTTTTTTATATTAACAATATTGACATGATATACCTATACAACAAAAAACAAATCAATTGCAAAAACTATAAAAAGACCTTATTGAGCACCTATAAATTTAATCTGAATACATCAAAATCTTTTTTTAATTTCTGAATCATCCTATATTTCCCCAAATAATCCAAAAATCTGTGCTTTGTTATTAAAATCCTGCAATAACAATACTTAAAAACAACTTAACATTACTACAACAAACACAAAAAACAACACTTAGGGAAACATAAAAAAGAAAGAATATCAATTAATTAATGTGTTTTTTACACATAAAATAAAAAATGTATAGTTTTTATAGCATAAGAGTAAATTTTAGATAAAAGAACATATTATATTTTTATAAACAGCAAACTTTATAAACTATGAAAATGAAACTACTAAATTCATTTGAAAAAACATTTTTACTTTTATTATTGTTATTTTCTGCAGTAATAAGTTCAAATGCTCAAAACATTTTGACCAATGGAGATTTCGAAAGTGGTGGAAGTGGTGTCGGATTTTTTGTCCATGACTACACTTTAATCAATCCGTTAACCGGAAACAGTACACCCGGAACTTATGCTCGAACTACTAACCCAACCTTGATGAATTCCACTTATATTTCTGGTGGTGACCATACAACGGGAACAGGGAATATGCTGGTAGTTGACTGTGCAACGACAACCAGTAGATTCTTTTGGACAACAGGAAGTACCGGTGGTGCTATTGTTGGTTTTACTCCGGGGACAACTTATACATTTAGTTATTGGATAAAATCTGTTTCCAATGCTACAACAAATGATCCTGCAACTCGTGCAAACATTGGAGTATTTTTTGTAAATGCATCTGCAATAAATCCTCCGGGACAGAGCGATTTAGCGCCATTACCTTCTGAAGGATGGAAAAAAGTAAGTTACTCTTTTGTTGCAACTGCCGACAATGTAATGGTTAGGCTAAGAACATTGAATGCCGGAACAGTAGGTTGCGATTTTGCAGTAGATGACTTCTCCATCACACAAGGAGGTCTTCCTCTTGCAGGTTCATATTCCACAGTAAACCCAACTTGTCCCAACGCTACTGATGGTTCAATTACAGTTACATTAACAGGCGGAACTCTTCCTTATGGAACATATAACCTAACAGGAACATCAACTCAGTCCAGCACTAATGGAATTTTCAACGGATTAGGTGCGGGAACTTATAACGTTTCTGTTTTAGATTCTCAAGGTCAAGAATATACCGCTTCAAATATTACATTAACTATTCCAAATGAATTGCAATTAAATAGTCCAACCACAATATGCCAAGGAGAATCAACTTCTCTATCGGTAACAGGAGGTGATGGTACTTATACATGGACAGCTAATCCACCGGATAATTCTATAACTAATCCAAATGCGGCTAATCAAAATGTAAGTCCAACAGTAACTACAGTTTATACTGTAACTTCAGGATCTCTTTCATCACCTACTAACTTGGTTGTTAATGGTGATTTTTCTCAAGGCGATACTGGTTTTACTACAGGTTATACTTCCGTCGCCGACCCAAATCCATTTGGAGTACAATCCTCATACTACATTGTAACTAATCCTAATGCTTGGTTTACTGCCTTTGCTGCTTGTGGAGATCACACTACAGGAACCGGAAATATGATGGTTTTTGATGGTGCAACAAATCCAGCAGGAACAACTCCGGCTTGGTGTTCAGGAAGTACAATTACTGTTGAACCTAACACAAACTATACCTTTTCATATTATGTAGCTTCTGTGGCTCCTGAAAATCCGGCAAGATTAGAAGTTCTAATTAACGGCGTTTCATTAGGAGCACCTACTATAGCGCCTTCATCTACTTGCCAATGGACATTGGTATCACTCACCTGGGATTCCGGTACAAGTACTACTGCCGATATTTGCATCTATAATAGAGAAACTGCAGGTGGTGGAAATGATTTTGCCTTAGATGATATCTCTTTTAAAGAAACTGTAACCTGTTTGTATGAAAAAACAGTTACTATAACGGTAACTCCTCAAACTGTTCCAACCTTTTCATCAGTATCTTCAATTTGTTCAGGAGGGACGTTAAGTGCTTTACCAACGACATCGTTAAACGGGATTTCAGGAAGTTGGTCACCGGCGTTGAATAATACCGCTACAACGACGTATACCTTTACACCTAATTCGGGACAATGTGCTTCGACTACAACACTTGAGATTGTGGTTAACCAGCCTGTAACTCCTACATTCAATGCTGTTGCAGCGATTTGTTCAGGAGCAACCTTAAGTGCTTTGCCAACGACTTCGTTAAACGGAATTTCAGGAAGCTGGTTACCGGCATTGAATAATACCGCTACAACGACGTATACCTTTACACCAAGTGTAGGAGAGTGTGCAGTAACCACTACTCTTGAAATTGTAGTTAATCAACCTGCTGTACCAACATTTGGTGCAATAGATACAACAGTTTGTTCAGAAGGGACAATTGATCCGCTACCGACAACTTCGTTGAACGGATTTACAGGAAGTTGGTCACCAGCATTGAACAATACCGCTACAACAACCTATACCTTTACACCAACAGCAGGACAATGTGCTACTTCACCAACAATTACCATTGAAGTAACACCACTACCGGAGTTTACAATAACACAAGGTTGTGTGGATAACAACTATACTTTGGCGGCTGTGGAGACAAACTCTTCTAGTCCGAGTTATGCTTGGTATGATGCTTCAAACAATCAAATTGGTACTAGCCAATCAGTAGTAGTTACAGCATCGGGAACCTATAAATTGGTTATTACTCAAAACGGTTGTAGCGAAGAAGTTGAAGTTGAAGTAGCTAATACACTATGTTCTTTTGACATCCAAAAAGGTATTTCTGCCAATGGAGATGGTTATAACGACAACTTTGAACTGACAGGATTTGATGTTAAAAAGCTTCAAATCTTCAACCGTTATGGTATGAAAGTATATTCAAGAAACAATTATACCAATGAATGGTATGGTCAGTCAGACAAAGGCGATGAACTTCCTGATGGAACGTATTACTATGTAATCGACCGTAATAGTGGAAAAACTGTTACAGGATGGATTTATATCAACAGAGAGCAATAACCAGATATAGTTAAATTAAACAAAACTAAAATGAAGAAAATATATTTCATTGCATTTTTAACACTGGGTTTCCTTTCGGAAGTCAGTGCACAACAAGATCCACATTACACCCAATACATGTACAACATGAGTGTAATGAATCCGGCTTATGCAGGTTCAAAAGAGAATATATCTGGTGGATTGCTATACAGAAAACAATGGATTGAGATTGAAGACGCTCCCACTACGGGAACGTTCTTCATCCACAGTCCGGTAGGAAGAAACGTAGGATTGGGCTTATCAGCAGTCAACGATAAAATCGGCCCTGTAGAAGAGACAAATTTATATGCAGATTTTTCTTATACTATTCCGTTAGGAGGAGAGCACAAACTAGCTTTCGGATTAAAAGCAGGTTTGACTATGCACAAAATAGATTTCAATTACATCTTCCAAACCCTGCCGCAACCGGTTCCACAGGATCCGTTTAGCGCAGGAAACCCAAACAACTCGTTTTTAAACATTGGTTCGGGAGTTTTCTATTACACTGATAAGTATTATGTGGCATTCTCAGCACCCAATATGCTTAAATCAAAATATCTTGATTTTGACGGAAGACAATATGGTACAGAAGTAATTCATTATTTCTTAACCGGAGGTTATGTGTTTGATTTAAATCCGAATTTAAAATTCAAACCTTTCACTATGATTAAATCGTCACTTGATGCACCAACATCATTAGATTTATCAGCCAACTTCTTGTTTAATGAAAAATTAGAACTTGGTGCGACTTACAGATTACAAGACTCATTTGGAGCAATGGTTAACTTTGCCATTACCCCTAGTTTGAGAATTGGATATGCTTATGATCACATTGTTTCTGATTTGAACGTAGTAACACCATCATCTCACGAAGTTATGCTATTGTTTGATATCACTACTTCGAAAAAAGTATCACGTTCACCACGTTTCTTCTAACCCATAAATTAATAGATAAAATGAAAAATTTATATATAGCGTTAAGTTTTGCGGTTGGAACATTTACGGTAACAGCACAAAACAAAGACACCAAAACAGCAGATAAACTCTTTGGTCGATACGAATATGTTGATGCAGCAAAAGAATATTTAAAATTGGTTGAAAACGGAAAATCTGACGGTTATGTGTACAAGCAATTAGCCGATTCCTACTTCAATGTTTTCAATACAGCCGAAGCAGCAAAATGGTATGCAAAGGCGATAGAAACCAATCAAGATGCTGAAACATACTATCGTTATGCTCAAATGCTTAAAGCCAACGGAAAATATGAAGAAGCCAACAAGCAAATGCAAAAATTTGCCGGTTTAGCACCTAATGATTCCAGAGCCAAAGCCTTTAAAGAAAATCCAAACTACATTCCGAGATTGTTAGACAAAGCAAAACAATACAATGTCAACAGTTTAGAAGTAAGTAGTGATAAATCGGATTTTGGTCCTGTTTTGTATGATGATAACAGCTTCTATTTTACCAGTGCCAGAAATGGTGCCAGAAAAACCTACGGCTGGACAGAAGAACCTTATTTGGACATTTACAGAGCCGATTACAACGAAGACGGAACCATTAGCAATGCTTCTGCTGTAAGCAGTTTGAATTCAAAATGGCATGATGGACCAATAACAATCAGTGCTGATGGCAATACGGCTTACTTTTCAAGTGAAAGTTTCAAAGAAAAAGAATCAGAGAAAGTAAAAGAACTTAAAGCAAAATTCAGTCAGGTTTATTTATTCAAAGCGACCAAAACAGGTGATACTTGGGGTAATATTACCGCTTTACCTTTCAATTCAAAAGAATATTCATGTGCTAATCCAAGCTTGAGCAGAGATGGAAAAACATTGTATTTTTCATCCAATATGCCAAATGGCTTAGGAGGAAATGATATTTGGAAAGTAGCAGTAAATGCAGACGGAAGTTTTGGAACACCTGAAAACTTAGGTTCAAAAGTAAATACCGAAGGTAACGAAAGTTTTCCATTCATAGCTGATGATAATAAAACGTTATACTTCTCTTCAACCGGAAGACCTGGTTTAGGCGGATTGGATGTTTTTGAAATCGATTTAACCAAAGGAGAAGCCGTTAACTTAGGCAGACCGGTTAACTCCGAGAAAGACGATTTTTCATTCTCATTCAACAGCAAAAAGAACGTAGGTTTTCTAGCCAGTAACCGTAACGGAAACGATGACATCTTTGGTGCCGTTCCGGTATGTGGTGTAGATGTTATCACGATGGTTACCGATGCTAAAACAGGAAAAGCATTAAGCGGAGCCAAAGTTGCTATCCTTGATGATAAGAAAAACGTAATTGCTACTGAGACTACTACAGCTAATGGTGAAATCAAATACAGAGTAGAGTGTGACAAACCTTATGTGGTTCAAGCAGCCAAAGACGGCTATGAAAGCAATACTTTTGCAGTAGCCAAAAGCAAAGGACCAACTACCAAAGTGGATGCTGCATTACAGCCAATCGATGTGATTGTAACACCAACAGAGATTGTACTGAAACCTATTTACTTTGAGTTTAACAAAAGTAACATCACTCAGGAAGGTGCTTTTGAGTTAGACAAATTGGTTCAGGTGATGAAAAACAACGATCAGTTAGTTATCTTGGCTAAATCACACACTGATAACAGAGGAAGTGACAAATACAACCTTAATTTATCCGACAGAAGAGCCAAAGCAACCGTTCAATACATCATCTCCAAAGGAATTGATGCTAAGAGAATCTCAGGTAAAGGAATGGGTGAGTTAGAACCAAAAGTAGATTGTGGTAACAACTGCTCCGAAGAACAACATGCACAAAACAGAAGATCCGAATTCCTTATCGTGAAGTAA
>VFQN01004243.1_pt1 | contig 19167 bp, 15 predicted proteins | sample 3512371 | NCBI WGS metagenome assembly VFQN01 (sample SAMN10412370, study PRJNA504923) | tailings metagenome | isolation source: Replicate 2 from Balatoc abandoned mine | place: Philippines: Itogon, Benguet | collected 2017-08-28 | reverse complement strand
ATGGTGCGTTCGCGGGGGCGGTCGTCCGGGCGACCGAGCAGGCACCACCTGCGACCCCCACGGCACGAGCGGCCGACTGAGTCACTGCGCCGGAACCCGACACCCGCCCACCGGCGACCGCCGGTCGCGCCTCACCGCGCGGCCGACGGCCGCCGCGTGGGTGTTTCGGACGGGCGCCAACCGGCGGTCCGGGCTGGTGGCGACTCGGTCGCGTGCGGAGGTGCCGACATGACGGCTGGTGACGGGTCGACGTTGCGGGCGAGAGTACCGCCCGTCCCTGGAGCACCGAGTTGTGGAACTCCGACGTCGATGCCCCGCTTGCGCTGAGGCGCCCGCGGATGATGACGCTTGATGACTCTATCCCCCGGAGTCGGCCGTGCCGTTCGACCCCGACAAGCTCGCTGCTGACACCGAGGCGTTCTGCCAGGAACTCCGCCCGCACGAGGAACTCTGCTACGCCGAGCGCCAGTTCAACGACCAACTCGTCCCGCTGGCGAAGAAGCACGACCTGCTCGGCATCAACGTCCGCCCCGAGTACGGCGGCCGCGGGGCGGACAACGTCTCGTACTTCCGCGCCCTCGCCCGCATCGGCCGCGAGGGGACCGGCGTCCGCACCTTCTTCTCCGGCCACCTCAGCATCGGCGCCTACCCGATCCAGGCGTGGGGCAGTGACGCGCTGAAGCGCAAGTACCTCCCGGCCGCGGCGCGCGGCGACGCCGTCCTCGCGTTCGGCCTCACCGAGCCCGACGCCGGCAGCAACCCACGCGAGATGACCACCACCTACGAGACGACAGCCGACGGCTATGTACTGAACGGCGTGAAGTACCTGATCTCGAACGGCGGCATCGCGGACGCGGTGGTCGTGTTCGCGTACCCCGCCGGCCGCGCGGCCGACGACCCGGCCCGGCGCGTCACCGCGTTCGTGGTCGATACGAAGGCCGACGGCTTCGCCGCCGAGTCGTTCGCGGCGAACGCCAAGATGGGGATGCCGACGGCGAACACGGCGATGTTCCAGATGGAGAACGTCCGCGTGCCGCGCGAGAACCTCCTGGGCGAGGAGGGGAACGGCTTCCGCGTGGCGATGGGCACGCTCGTCAGCGGCCGGCTGAGCGTCGCCGCCGGCTGCCTCGGCGTCATCGAGGACTGCCTGGCGGAAGCAGTCGAGTACGCCAAGGCCCGCAGCCAGCACGGCAAGGAGATCGCGCGGCACCAGCTCGTGCAGGAGCACATCGCCCGCATCGAGATGGCCCGCGTGTCATCGGAGGCGCTGGTCGAGCGCGCCGCGGCGCTGAAGGACGCGGCCGAAGCGGCGCCGGCCGACCGGGAACTGTCGCGTCGTATCGATCTGCTCGCGGCTGAGGCGAAGTTCTTCGCCACGAACGCCGCCTGGGACGCCGCCGACCGCGCCGTGCAGGTGTGGGGCGGCAAGGGCTGGAGCCCGCTGTACCGCCCGGCGCGTCATCTGACGGACGTGCGCGTCTGCCGCATCTACGAGGGGACCGACGAGATCCTGACGCTGAAGATCGCCGCCGCGGTGCTGGGGAAGGAGTGGGAGGCGTTCCGGTAGGTGCTGTTACCGCAGCCCGAGCGCCTGCTTGACCTGCTGCGCGAATAATCCTCGCTCCCTGACGGGGATGTCATCCTCGGCTACGTACTTGCCAAGCTGTTGGTCGTAGAGCCGCCAACCGAGGAACTGTGCGATCGCCCACGCTGTAGGGAAGTAGTCCTGCTCGGGCTCTTCGCCGAGCTGGTCGTAGGGTATGAAGAGCCAGACACAATTGACGTCCGACCGGCCGAGCTGCGACGGTTCTGTGAAACCTCCCGCGGGGTCTGTGACCGAGAGGCAGATGTTCATCCAGCGTTCAGGCGGATCGTCGAGAGCGAACTGGTCCGGCCTGAGCGGGCGGACGTGGGGCAGGGTGGCGATGAAAGCGGAGAGTGGCCCGGCCTCGGCGGACCGCGAACACTCGTCATCCGCCCGAACCGAAAGGTCGAAACTCACGGCTGCATTACCCGTCCAGGTCGTTCTCTGTGTAAATCGTGAACCCCTGATTCGACAGCGTGGCCATCGCCGCCTCCTGGTCCTCGACGTGCATCGCCAGCGCCGTGGAGCCCATCGCGCCGACGCCGATCAGGAGCGGGTAGGCGTAGTGGATGTTGATCTCGGCGCCGAGCAGCGCCTTGCAGATCGTCAAGAGCGGCTGGTCGTTGTCCGGCAGCTTCACCACGAGCAGGTCGCTCTCGGTGAACGGCAGCTTCGCGGACTGAAGAATTTCGTAGGCCCGCTCCGAGCTGCTCGGCACAATGCGGATGATGGCACAATCGGCTGTTTCTACGATTGTCATTGCGACAATCTTCACGTCGGTCAGCTCGAACCGACGCACCAGGTCGAGCAGCGCCCCCATGCGGTTCGCCAGGAACACGTTGTACTGCCGCACACTCGGCCAGTCGCGCCCGCGGGCGGTCACGTCGTCAAGCATCGACCCGTCGCCGTCGCCGAAACTCATGCCCCGCCCTCGGATATGGTTGTTGGAGTGTACCGGAGGCCCGACCGTCCGGTCAACCGGAAGCCGGCGGTTGCCCCTGTGCCGGCCAGCGGGTACGGTAGGTGCAATCGCCCCAGGCCCACGAGGCGGCCGCCGTGCCCCGTCTGATCGTCCTCCGCGGGGTGGACGAGGGGAAGCAGTTCGACGTGTCCGACCCCGCCGTGGTCGTCGGCCGGCACTCGAGCAACCCCGTCTCCCTGCACGACACCCAGGTGTCCCGCCGGCACATGGAGCTGCGCTCCCTCCCCGACGGCGGGTATCAGCTGTTCGACCTCGGCAGCGGCAACGGCACGCTCCTCAACGGCCAGCCGGTGAAGGCCGCCCCGCTCCGCACCGGCGACCGAATCGTCATCGGCCAGACGCAGCTCCTCTACACCACCGGTCGCGCCGACGCCCCGGCCCGCGACGAGCTCACCGAGCGCGTCCGGCTCATGGGCCGCGACCCCGGCTCGGACGTGCTCTCGGCCATCGTCCGCACCATCGACGCCGACGCGGGGAGCCAGATCCTCTCGCGCCCCGCGTCGGCGAATTCCGACTGGGTGAAGGCCCGCCTCGCCGGACTCGCCGCCCTGTACGAGACGGCGGAGGCGGTCAGCCACATCCTCGACGTGGACGAACTCCTCGCCCGGGTGATGGACCTCGCCCTCCGCACCGCCGACGCCCACCACGGCTGCTTCATGCTCAGGGACGAGGCCGGGAACCTCGTCCCGAAGGCGGCGCGGTTCAAGGACGGGCTCAACCGGCAGGAGGAACTTGCGGTCAGCCGCACGATCGTCGATTACGTCCTCAAGGAGAACCAGGGCGTCCTCGTCACCGACGCGCAGACCGACGCCCGGTTCCGCGGCGGGGCGAGCATCCACCGGCACCACATCCGTGAGGTGATCTGCGTGCCCCTGAAGGGCCGCCGCGAGACGCTTGGGGTGATGTTCCTCGACACGCAGTCGAACCTGAAGCAGGTCGTAAGCGGTGGCACCGGGACCGGCACGTTCACCGAGGACCACCTGCACCTGGCGAGCGCCGTCGCCCACCAGGCGGCGATCGCCGTGGAGGAGAGCCGCTACCACCAGGCGCTCGTGTCGGCGGAGCGGCTCGCCGCCGTCGGGCAGACGATCGCGGCGCTCAGCCACCACATCAAGAACATCATGCAGGGCGTCCGCTTCGGGTCGGACATGGTCCGCGCCGCGCTCAGCGACGGCGATGGCGACAAGGAGTTGCTGACGAAGGGCTGGCGCCTCGTCGAGAAGAACCAGGGGCGGATCGACGCGCTCATCCTCGACATGCTGAGTTACTCGAAGGAGCGCGAGCCGGCGATCGAGCCGACCGACCTGAACAAACTGTGCGAGGACGTACTGGAAGTGGTTCGCGGCCGCGCCGCCGAGCGCGGGGTGGCGCTGGAGTGGCGGCCGGGGGCGAACGTGGCGGCGGTCCCGTGCGACCCCGACGGCATCCACCGGGCCGTGCTGAACCTCGTGGGCAACGCCATCGACGCGCTCGAGGACCGGCCGAACGGCAAGGTTGGCGTGCAGGCACTGCTGGAGCCGGACGGCGCGTGGGCGAAGGTGATCGTGGTCGACAACGGCCCCGGCATCCCGGCGGACCAGCTCGACACGATCTTCAAACCGTTCGTGAGCACGAAGGGGAGCCGCGGCACCGGCCTCGGCCTGCCGGTGAGCCGCAAGATCCTCCGCGAGCACGGCGGCGACATCGTGGTACAGAGCGTCGCCGACAAGGGGACCAAGTTCACCTGCCGCCTGCCGATGAAGGCCGCCTACGGCGACCTGTCCGGCACGACGCAGTTCGTACCCGTCCGTCCGCCGGACTAGCATGCCACGCCGCCGCCCGCAGATCGTCGTCCTCGAAGCGGAGCCGCACGTTGCCCGCCAACTCGCGGAACTCGCCGCCGAGAGCCAGTGGCTCGTGCGCCCGGCACGCACCGTGACCGCCGCACGCGACCTGGCCCGCGACCGGCGCCCCACGGTAGTGTTCGTCGAGTTCAAGCCCGCCGACCCTGCCGCAGCCGCGCTCGTCGCCGACCTCCACCACGTCGCCCCGGACGCCGGCGTAGTCGCTGTCAGCGACGAGAAGTTGTCCGAAGCAGACCGGGCGGCGTGGACGGCGGTCTTGCTCGACCTCGGCGCCCGCTACGTCCTCTTCCCGCCACTCACGAAGCCGATTCTCGAAGACTTGGCGAGCGGGCTGATGGCCATCGCCACCGGCGTCGCGCTCGGCGTGCCGGCCACCGGCGAGGAGATGATCGACCTCGCCGAGGAGGACGACGAGTAGCGGCCAGCGGCCGGCAACAGCACGCGCACTTGCTCAGCGAACCGCTCTGGACCGCCGCCGCCGCCGCGGGGTACTCTCCCGTCGATGCTGTTCAACCTCCTCTACCTTGCGGCGCTGGCGGTGCTGGCGCCGTGGCTGGTGTGGCGGGCCGCCGCGACCGGCCGCTACCGCCGCGATCTGGTCGCCAAGTTAATCGGCCCGGCGCTCGTACCCAACCCCGGGCGCCGGCCGGTGGCGTGGTTCCACGCGGTCAGCGTCGGCGAGGTGAACCTGCTCGGCACGCTCGTTCCCGCGTTCCGCGCCCGGCACCCGGACTGGCTCGTGGTCGTGTCGTCCACCACCGATACCGGCCTCGCCGAGGCCCGCAAGCGTTTCGCCGACCTGCCCGTGATTCCGTGGCCGTTCGACTTTACCTGGGCGGTAGCCGCCGCATTCGACGCCGTGAAGCCGACGGTGCTGGTGCTCGCCGAGAGCGAACTGTGGCCGAACGTACTTGCGGAAGCCGAGCGGTGCGGCGTGCGGGTGGTGGTGGCGAACGCCCGCATGAGCCCGCGCAGCGCCCGTCGCCTGCGCCGCTTCGCCGGGATCGCGCGGCGTGTGCTGTTCGGGCGGGTGTCGCGGATTGCGGTGCAGGAGCCCGAGTACGCGGCGCGCTTCCGCGAACTCGGCGTGCCGGTGGCGAAGCTGCACGTCACCGGGTCGATCAAGTACGACGGCGCGTTGAAGGAGCGAGACACCGCGGCCAGCCGCGCCCTGGCGCGACTGGTGGGCCGCGACGACTCAGCACTCGTCCTCCTCGCGGGGAGCACGCATTCCCCAGAGGAATCGCTGGTCCTGGCCGCGTTCGCGCGACTGCGCGAACGGTTTCCACGGGTGCGACTCGTACTCGTTCCGCGGCACCCGGACCGCTTCGAGGAAGTCACCCGGCTAGTCGAAGCGAGCGGCCTGCCGTTCGTCCGCCGAAGCCGGATCACGACGTCACTCGTGGCACTGCCCGCGGTTCTCCTACTGGATTCGGTCGGCGAACTCGGCGCCGCGTGGGGATTGGCTGACGTGGGCTACGTCGGCGGCACGCTCGACGGTCGGCGCGGCGGGCAGAGCATGATCGAGCCGGCGGGGTACGGTGTGCCGTGCGTGTTCGGCCCGCACGTCTGGAACTTCGTCGACGCCGCCCGCCGACTCGTCGAGGTCGGCGGTGCGACGATGATTTCCGACGCCATCGGCCTGGAACCGGCTCTGGCCGCGCTCCTCGCCGACGACGCACTCCGCGAACGCATGGGTGCCGCCGCCCGCGAGCAGGTCCGCCGCCAGCAGGGGGCCACCACCCGCACCCTCGACGCCATCGACGCCATGCTTCCCGGCGCCGCCCGCCGCGCGGCTTGACCGCCGCGCGCGCCGCGGTAGCCTGATGATCATGCACCACGTTTCGCACCTCGAAGGCGCCATCGACGGCACCGTGCTGCCGTTCGGCCAACTCGCCAACCTCCACAACGGCCGCCCGATCTGGGTCCGCTACCACCTCGACAAGGTGCGGGAAGCGGTCACGCCGGCTGCCATCGCCACGCGCCCGCCGTCCCTGTGGCGTTACCGCGAACTGCTGCCACTACCGCTTGACGTGGCGCCGGTGACACTCGGCGAGGGTATGACGCCGCTCTTGCCGTGCCCGCGACTCGGCAAAGAACTCGGCCTGTCGCGGCTGCTCGTGAAGGACGAGAGCCAGCTGCCGACCGGCAGCTTCAAGAGCCGCGGGCAGACGGCGTGCGTGAGCATGGCGAAGTGGCTGGGCGTGACGCGCGTCGCGCTGCCGACCGCCGGCAACGCCGGCGGCGCGGCGGCGGCCTACGCGGCGCGGGCGGGGATGGAGTGCTTCATCTTCATGCCGGCCGACACGCCGGTCGTGAACCAGTTCGAGGCGCACCTGTACGGCGCGAAGGCGTTCCGCGTGAACGGCCTCATCAACGACTGCGGCAAGATCGTGAAGGACGGTGCCGAGCGAATGGGCTGGTTCGACCTCTCGACGCTGAAGGAACCGTACCGCATCGAGGGGAAGAAGACGATGGGGCTGGAGCTCGCCGAACAACTCGGCTGGACGCTTCCCGACGTGATCCTTTACCCGACCGGCGGCGGCACCGGCCTCGTCGGCATGTGGAAGGCGTTCCACGAACTGATCGAGCTTGGCTGGATCGCAAAGGATACGAAGCTACCGCGGTTCGTGTCGGTGCAGGCCGAGGGGTGCGCGCCGATCGTCACCGCGTTCGAGAAGGGCGAGCGGTTCGCCGACCTGTTCCCGAACGCGAAGACAGTGGCGAGCGGGCTGCGCGTACCGGTCGCGGTCGGCGACTTCATGATCCTCGACGCCATCCGTGCGAGTGGCGGGCTCGCCGCCGCCGGCCGCGAGGCGGCGATCGGCCCGTGGATGCGGCGGGCGAGCTCGGCGGAGGGGATTAGCATTTGTCCCGAGACGGCGGTGTGCTTCGACGTGCTCAAACGCCTCGTGCAAGACGGCACGATCGGCCGCGACGAGTCGGTGGTGGTGTTCAACACAGGGGCGGCGCCAAAATACCTCGAAGCGCTCCCCGCCGAGTTGCCGTTCCTCGACAAAGACCGCATCGATTGGTCGGCGCTGGGTGGTTGATGCCGGCCCGATGGTCGGTTACCGCGATGCGGGCTCGCCAGAAGCGGTCGGCGACGGCGGGGAAGGTGGGGGCGCACGCCGCATCCACCTGCGGCGAAGCCACGTCAGTGCGGCAACCAGCCCGAACCAAAGCGAGCACCACGCGCCGGTGTGCCACCAACTCCGGTTCGAGTACGTCTGTACGAGTCGATACCGGCCCCGCCCGTCCCGTTCGACTCGGTAAACCTCGTTGACCACCGTTCCGGCGTGCAACAGCCAAACCCGGCCGGACGTGGCGATCCGGCCGAGCACTGTCGACGGGCTGGTGTTCTGCATCGGGTCGTGCCCCTTCTGGATCACGAGTACGGTCAGCCCGGGGTTCCGGTCGCTGCCAGACCCGTCGAAGCGGACCCGAGCGGGAATCGCGGGTGTCACCCGTTCGAGAACCGGCGACCCGAGCCCCGGGTAATGGGCGCGGGCGTACACGTCCACGTCGGTAATGTCGTCTGCGGCGGTGATAGTGATGTGGACAGGGTGAGAGCGAGCCCACGGTGGTGCCCCGTCAGCCCGAGCGAGTCCGGGTGCAGTCAACATCAGCAGTACGGCGGCGACCCGTCTCATCGCTTACCCAGCGGTCCTTGCCAACTACGACGCGCGAACCCGGCAGCGTATTCCCCGCTCCTCTCCGGCAGGGTGGCCGCAGGCGGTCTGAAGTACCGCGGCCAATGTGTACGCCGGGGCGTCGAACGTCACCCGGCTCGATTTCACAAATCGAAGCCGCCGATCCTTCGATTCGGCAAGCCTTCGCGGCCACCCCACGCACACGCACCACGGCCCGCAGGAGGGAGCGACCATGAGCGCGACAGCAGTCATCATCCGCGACACGCACCGGGGGCTGAAGTACGTCGATGGCGTGCTCACCGAGGTGCTCGGGGCGGGGCGGCACGAGTTCCCGCGCAAGCGCCTATTCCGCCGCACTCCGCAGGTCGAGATCACTCTCGTGGACCTGCGCAACCGCGACCTCACCATCAAGGGGCAAGAGATCCTGACCGCCGACAAGGTGGCGATCCGCGTCAGCATTCTGGTGCAGTTCGCGGTCGTGGACCCGAAGGCGGCCGTGCAGGCGGTGGCGAACTACGAGGACCGGCTGTACACCGACGTGCAGCTCGCGGCCCGCCGCAGCCTCGCCGCGATGACGCTCGAGGACATCCTCACCAACCGCACGCGCCTCAGCGACGACATCCTCCGCGAGGTGAAGGAGGCGGCGGCCGGGTACGGGGTGGCGATCGGCCGGGCGGACGTGAAGGATCTGGTGTTCCCGGGGAACCTCCAGGACATCATGAACAAGGTGCTCGCCGCCGAGCGCACCAGCCAGGCCCAGCTGGTCGAGGCGCGGACCCGCGCCGAGGTCCAGCGCATCGATGCCCAGACGAAGGCCGACGCGGGCCGCGTGCAAGCCCAGGCCGACGCCGACGCCGCCCGCGTCCGGGCGGAGGCGGAGGCGGAAGCGGTGCGGGTGCGGGTGCAGGCGGAGCGCGAGGCTGTGGAGGAGCGGAGCAAGGCGGCGGCCGCGTTCACCACCCACCCGGCGCTGCTGCGGCTCGAGGAACTGACCGCCCTCAAGGAACTCGGCAAGAACGCCAACGCCCGCATCTACCTCGACTTCGCCGAGGCGAAGAACGGGGAGGCTGGGGAGTAATCGGGGCTCCGGCGAACGGCCGGCGTGAGCCGGCTGGTCGTTGACTCGGTGGGTCACCGTTCCAACCAACCGCCCCACGAGCCGCGACCGCCAGGGAGCGGCTGCCGAACCCCACTTCGTCGTACCCAGACCGCTATGTCCGCCGCGCCACTCCCTGGCGGTCGCGGCTCGTAGGGCATCTGATCCGTCTCTCACGTCGCCCGCACAACGACCAGCCGGCTCACGCCGGCCGTTCGCCTATGCGAGATGGTCGGTTGACACGTCGCCCGCGGCGCGAACAATAGCCGCCATCCCCTCTCCCGGCCGCCCCGAGTCCGCCATGCGCCGTCCTGTCACGCTCCTGCTGTTCTTCACCCTCACTCCGTACGCCAACGGGCAAAATGACACGCGGTTCGACTACCGCGAGGTCATGGTGCCGATGCGCGACGGGGTGAAACTCTACACCACGGTCCACGTCCCGAAGAAGGCCGACGGGCCGGTGCCGATCATCTTCGTCCGCACGCCCTACGGCATCGACGGCCGGGCCGAGCGCAACTTCCGCGACTACGTGAAGGAACTGGCCGACGATGGTTACGCCTTCGCCTACCAGGACATCCGCGGGCGCTACAAGTCGGAAGGCACGTTCGTGATGACGCGGCCCCGCCGCAACGCGAACGACCCGAAGGCGGTGGACGAGGCGACGGACACGAACGACACCATCGACTGGCTGCTGAAGGAGATCCCGAACAACAACGGCCGCGTCGGCATGCTCGGCATCAGCTACCCCGGCTGGCTGACGGCGGTGGCGCTCACCGAGCCGCACCCGGCGCTCCGGGCCGCGTCGCCACAGGCGTCGCCGGTGGACATGTTCCTCGGCGACGACTTCCACCACCACGGCGCGTTCCGCCTCAGCTACGGGTTCGAGTACGCGGCGCTGATGGAGACCGGGAAGACGAGCTTTAACTTCAAGTTCGACCGCTTCGACACGTACGACTGGTACCTGAACCTCGGTCCGCTCTCGAACGCCAACAAGCTGCACTTCAAGAACGGACTCCCGACGTGGAACGATTTCGTCGCCCACCCGAACTACGACGCCTACTGGAAGGCCCGCTCGCTGGAGCCGCGGTTGAAGACCGCCGCGGTGCCGACGCTGCACGTCGGCGGGCTCTACGACCAGGAGGACTTCCGCGGCCCGTTCCGCATCTACGCGAAAACCGAGGGGTACGACCGCAAGAACCACAACTTCCTCGTGCTCGGTCCGTGGGACCACGGCGGCTGGGCGGCGGGGAAGGGGAACAAGCTCGGCCGCGTGTCGTTCGGGTCGGAGACGGGGGCGCACTACCGCGCGAAGATCCAGGCGCCATTCTTCCACTTCTACCTGAAGGACAAGGGCGCCCCGCCACCGGCCGAGGCGCAGGTCTTCCAGACGGGCGGCAACACCTGGGAGCGCTACGATCGCTGGCCGCCGAAGGAGGCGGCCGCCAAGAAGCTGTACTTCCACCCCGGCGGCAAGCTCGCGTTCGACCCGCCGCCGGCGGGCGGGACAGCGTTCGACGAGTACACCTCCGACCCGACGAACCCGGTGCCGTACCGCCCGCGGCCGGTGCGGCCGACGTACCCGGGGCGCGAGTGGCCCGAGTGGATGGTGCAGGACCAGCGCTTCACCGCCGGCCGTCCCGATGTGCTCGTCTACCAGACCGAACCGCTCACGGAAGACTTGGTGGTCGCCGGCTCGATGGTGGTGACCGTCCACGGCGCGACGACCGGCACCGACTGCGACTGGGTGGCCCGGCTGATCGACGTTTACCCCGAGGGCTACGCGCCGGACCCGGCGATGAGCGGCTACCAGCTGATGATCGCCGGCGAGCCGGTGCGGGCGCGGTTCCGCAAGAGCCTGGAACGCCCGGAGGCGGTGACGCCGGGCGCGGTGGAGGTGTACCCGATTGACCTGATCGCCGGCCACCACCGCTTCCGCAAGGGGCACCGCGTCATGGTGCAGATCAGCAGCAGCTGGTTCCCGGTGATCGACCGCAACCCGCAGACGTTCGTGCCGAACATCTTCGAGGCGAAGGCGGAAGATTTCGTCCGCGCGACGCAGCGCGTGTACCACACGCCGCAGCACCCGTCGCACATGACGCTGGACGTGGTCGGGGGGAAGTAGGTGAACGGCCGGCGTGAGCCGGCTGGTCGTTGTGCCAGGAGCCTGTACCAACGACCAGCCGGCTCACGCCGGCCGTTCGCCACGAATCACTCCCCCGCCACGCGCTGCAGGTCCGCCCGTGTCCCCTCATACGTCGTCGCAAACGCCAGCACGTCCGGGGCTGGCGTTACTCCTTCGGCGGCGCAGGCCTGCGAGTAGATCGTCGGCCACCAGTTCGCGTGCTCGGTCAAGCCCTGCTCTTTTACCGTCGTCCAGTTGCTCAGCACGGCGCTCCACGCCTTGTCGCCGTAGTCGAGCGCCTCGCGGAGCGAGCCGAACTCGGGGACGTACCACTGCCGGCCGATCTGCGAGTGGAGCACCTCGTCGGCCCAGTCGAAGTCCTGGATGGTCGCCATGAGCGGCAGCCCGCTGTCGCGCGCCACCTCGAACTCGTAGCGCTTGCCGGTCCGCGGCATCAGCCCCTGCTCGATGAAGTACAGCACGCCGTGCCGCTCCATCGGGGTGCATTCGGTGTTGAGTCGGTACGACCAGTTGAAGGTGATGCGGGCCTGTGTCCAGTCCACGCCGAGGGCCGTAAACCCCACCTCGCCCATCATCGCGTGCCGCGCCTCATCCCACAGCTGGCGGGACATGTCGCGGTAGTAGCCCCACGGCTTGCCGGACGTCTGCGTGATGATGGAGGCCATCATCTCCGGCACGTCGATCTCGCGCAGGCGCTTGTAGAGCATCATCAGCGCCTTCGCCCGCGCCGGCTTCGCCTCGTCGTACAGGAACGCCTCCGCGTTCACCCCCTGGTTCCACGGGTCGGTGAACCGCTCGTCACGCTTCGGCACGGGGTCGTACTGGTAGGGCGTTTTCGAGTAGTGACGCTCGGGGGGTGTGTCGGACAGGAGTTTGGTGCCGTCGAACCCTCCGGAAGCAGTGAGGAACCGATTGAGGCTTTCGGTGAACGCTGGGGTGCGGTCGGTGTACGGCAGCCCGCACGCAAACATCCCGAAATCGCCCATCTCCTCCAACTCGAGCCGGGCGAACTTGAGCACACGCCGGCTCGGGGCGTCGGTCAGCGGGTTGGTGTCTTCCATGTAGTGCCAGGCGGCCGAGCCGAGCGCCGGGATGGCGCCGTGATACACGCCACTCAGCAACTCCTCCGTCGTCGGCGCACACAGGATCTCGACGAAGAACGCCTCTAGCGCCGGGTGCGGCACGTCTTCCAGGCCGAGCGGCGGCTCGCGCATCTCGCCGATGCGGGTGCGGAGGGCGGTGGCGTGCTCCGCGCACAGATGAGCGTGGTGCGCGAACATCGTCTTGAGCTCGTAGATCGGCTCGGCGGTGATGCGGGCCGTCAGGAGGTGGTGTAATCGCTTGAAGGCGTAGTGAAACCGCTTCAGCCGGCGGACGCACTCCTCGACGGAGAGCCCCGGCTTCGCCGCGTCCTCGATCGAGCACAGCCCGGCGAGCGGCGGCAGACCCTTGTACGACGTGTAACCGGCGAGCGGCTTCGGATCGGGCATCGGGCGCCTCCGCGGGTGCCCGATCAGTGTACCAGCGCGGGCTTTCAGCCCGGAGGGCGTCTTCGCTAGCCCGGGGTGGCAACCCCGGGCGGCATTGGCGTGGAACCGGAAATGTCGAACCCATCGATCCGCCCAGCCCGCCCGGGGTTGCCACCCCGGGCTAGCGAAGACGCCCTCCGGGCTCAAATCCACGGGGCGTCAACCCGAGAGCTTGCCGCTCTCGGGCCAACACGCCTTCACGTCCTCGACGGTCGTTTCGACGCCCTGAGAGTTCAGGTCGTCGGTCACCTGCTGCGGCGTCGCCTGCGGGCCGAGGCGGGCGTGCGCTTCAAGCACCATCCGCGGCAGGCCGATCACCTGGTCGCGAGCGGGAAGCTCCTCCGGGTTCGTGCTCGCCCAGTGGGCGGCCGGGTTACCAGGGACGGGTTCGGTCGGAATCGTGTCGGTATCGGGCATCGTCGGTCCTCCTTCGGGACGGCATACGGATTGCAAAACCTGTTCCCGACCGCGAACCGGAGGACGACATGAACCCGTTCAACCCGCCGCCCGGCACGCCCGGCCCCGGCCAACCGACTCAGCCGCCGCCGACGATGCCACCCGAGTCGGTGCCGCCGCGGCCCGGGACCGACCCCGGCAGCCCGGCGATCCCGCACCCGGTCCAGCCGCCGTCGCCGCCCGCGCCCGATCCCGGCCCCCCGCCGACGTTCAACTGAACCCCCGCGGCCGGGTCGTTGTCGTTCCCATCGGGTCGTATCCTGTCACCTGCGACCCGACCGAGGACGACCGCCGATGGACGAGTTGAAGACGCTGGAATCGACCGCCCTCGCTGAACTAGCCGCGTGCGCGGATGAGCCCTCGCTCCGCACGTGGAACACCAAATTTTTCGGCGATAAGGGGCTGATGAAGGTGGCGCTCGGCAAGATCGGCACTGTCCCGAAGGACCAGAAAGCGGCCTACGGGCAGGAGGCGAACCGCGTCAAAGTGGCGATCCAGTCTGCCTATGACGCGGCGCTGGCGAAGCAGAAGGCCGCGGAGCTCGAAGCGAACCTGACGACGAACCCGCTCGACGTGACGCTTCCCGGCCGCACCCGCCCGCGCGGGCGGCTCCACCCGGCGACGCAAATCCTGCGACAAGTCACGCGCGTGTTCGCCGACATGGGGTTTGAGGTCGTCCGCACCCGCGAGGTCGAGACGGACGAACTCAACTTCGAGTGCCTGAACATGCCCGCGCACCACCCGGCGCGCGACATGTGGGACACGTTCTTCACCGACCGCCCCGGCGTGGTCCTGCGCACGCACACCAGCCCCGGGCAGATCCACGTCATGCGCGCCGCGGCCGGGAAGCCGGTGCGCGTCATCCTGCCGGGCATGTGCTACCGCAACGAGGCGATCAGCACGCGCAGCGAGATCCAGTTCCACCAGGTCGAGGGGCTGGTGATCGGCGACGGCGTGACGATGGCAGACCTGAAGGGGACGATCACGGCGTTCGCGCGTCGCATGTTCGGCCCGGAGCGGCAGGTGCGCATCCGGTCGAGCTACTTTCCCTTCACCGAGCCGAGCATCGAGGTCGACATCGATTGGCCGAAGGACGACCCGAACCGCGACCGCCTTACGAAGGGGACCGGCTGGCTGGAGATCATGGGGGCGGGGATGGTCCACCCGAACGTGCTGCGCGCCGGCGGCTACGACCCGGAGAAGGTGACGGGATTCGCGTTCGGCATGGGGCCGCAACGGATGCTCATGCTCCAACACGCGATCGACGATATCCGCCTGTTCTGGCAGAACGACCTCCGTTTCCTGCGGCAGTTCTAGGTCGCGCCGGATTCGGGCAGCCCGTGCCGCCGCTGCCCGGACACGAGGCAACGCCGGGAAAAGTTCCGTTTCGACCCGCGAAGCTGCGTAAACCCTGCGGGTAGTGCCGGCACCCGATCGCCCGACGAATCACGCTGGTCGCCGCGCCGCCGTGGTTCCCCACGTCTCACGCCGATAACCCTCACAGCCCGACTTACGGTCTCGGTCGTTCCGACCGCTCGATTCGGACCGTCCGCTCCCGTCGGCGCCCGAGGAACGACCCTTGCGACGCTATCTCGTGCTCTGCGCCGCGCTCGCCGCCGGACCCGCGTCCGCCCAACCGCCCGCCGTGCTCCCGCCGGTCGTCCCCGAAGCCGCGCCGGTCGCGGAAGAAGAAGCCGATCCGAAGGGCCGCACGCCGCCGCCGGCCGGGGCACCGTCCGCAGCACCGAAAGCTCCTGCGGCGCCGCCCGGGCCGAAGTGGGTGACGCCGACGCCGCGGCCCGGGGTCTTCATCATTCCGCCGAGCGGGTGCGGCTACTACTCGCTCGTAGATCAACTCCGCGGCGAGCCGAGCGAGGCTCCGCCGAAGTACCCGTACCCGCGGTACGGGTTCATCATGCAACCGAACTACGACGTGAACTGGGGATACCTGAAAGATCCGAAGAACACCGAGCACGACTACGCCGATCCGCTCAAGTGGATGCCGCTCGCCGACGGCGTGACGCTGACCGTCGGCGGCGACCTCCGCTACCGGCTGATGCAGGAGGTGAACAGCAACAACCGGCTGAGTGGCCAGGTCGACAACTACGACCTGTACCGCAACCGCACCTACGCCGACCTGTGGGTCGAGGACTGGCTGCGGGTGTACGGCGAGTTCCTGTACGCCGACTACACGCGCCGCGACCTCCCGCCGCTCGCCACCGACGCCGACCGCGGCGACATCCTCAACCTGTTCGCCGACGTGCGGGTGCTGGAGTTCGGCGAGGCGAACAGCCCCGTCTACGTCCGGACCGGGCGCCAGGAACTCCTGTACGGCTCGCAGCGGGCGATCAGCACGGTGGACTGGTTGGACACCCGGCGAACGTTCCAGGGCATCAAGGCGTTCACCCGGACGGAGAAGTGGGACTTCGACCTGTTTGTCGTGCAACCGGTGCTCCCGAGCGCGGGGCGGTTCGACTCGGTGGACAACAACCAGGTCTTCACCGGGGCGTGGTTCACGTACCGCCCGGCGGCGGGGATGAACCTCGACCTGTACTACCTGAACCTCGACAACACGAACCCGACCGCCCGGGGGCAGTTCGGCGCGGTCGGCGGGCAGAACGTGAACACGGTCGGCTCCCGGTTCGCCGGCACGAAAGACAACTGGATGTGGGACGCCGAGGGGATGGTGCAGTTCGGCAGCTACGCGAACCAAGCGATCCTCGCACAGGCGTTCACGGCGGCCGGCGGCTACCACTTCAAGGACGCGCCGTGGGAGCCGCAGTTCTGGGTCGGTTCGACTACGCCAGCGGCGACTCGGACCCGCAGAATTCCGGCACCCGGCGGACCTACAACCAACTGTTCCAGTTCGGGCACTACTACCTCAGCTACCTGGACGTGATCGCCCGGCAGAACATCAACGACTTCAACCTGCAGGCGGTGGTGTTCCCCGAGAAGTGGCTGACGTGCATCGCCCAGTACCACGTCCTGCGGCTGGCGTCGGACCGCGACGCACTGTACGCGGACAACGGCGTCGTGCTCCGCCAGGACCGCACCGGGCGCGCCGGGAACGACGTGGGGAACGCCCTCGACATGCGCTGCAACGTCCACGTCACGAAGCACACAGACGTGCTGTTCGGGTACTCGCGGCTGTTCGCCGGCGACTTCATCCGCAACACGGCGGGGACTGGCCCGAACCGCGGCGCCCTGGGCGCCGATCCGGAGATCTTCTACTTCCAGACCACCTACCGGTGGTGACCGCGCCGGTTGCGGCCGGGTCTGAAGCGAACTAAGGTTGGGCGAACACCTGTCACCCAACCGCCCGCCCGGCCGCGACCGGCCGCGGTGACCGTCAATGCCACCGCGCGTTCCCGACACGACCCGATACCCGGCCCTCGTACTCGGCCTCGCCGCGGCGTACTTCGCGTCCGCCCGGCTCGGGTTGCTCCTGCAACTGCCCGGCACGAACGCCTCACCCGTGTGGCCGCCGTCCGGGATCGGCCTGGCGGCCGTGCTGCTCTTCGGCCTGCGCGCGTGGCCCGGCATCGCCGCCGGCGCGTTCCTTGCCAACCTGCTGACGCTCCCGCACTCGCCGGCCGGGCTCGCCGCGGCGCTCGCCGTCGCGGTCGGTAACACGCTCGAACACGTTGTCGGCCTGCTCGCCCTCCGCCGGCTCGTGCCGTCCTTGGACCCGTTCGAGAGCACGCGCGACCTGTTCCGCTTCCTCGCCGCCTCCGTGCTCGCGACCGCCGTAGCGAGTACGGTCGGGGCGGGGAGTCTGTGGGCGACGGGGATCATCGCCGGCGGCCTCGTCGCGCCGGTCTGGTTTACGTGGTGGCTCGGCGACGCGGCCGGCATCCTCGTGTTCACACCCGCCGTCGTGTGTTGGTGGCGGACCCCCCGCCCCGGGCTGACCCCCGGCCGGGCGCTCGAACTGGCCGCGATCGTGGCCGTGACGGTGCTCACCGCCGAGCTGACATTCGGCGGCTGGTCCCCGGTCGCCGTCCCGTACCTCATCGCCGTTGGGCCGCTGTGGGCGGCGTTCCGGTTCGGCCCGCGCGAGACGGCCCTCTTGCCCGTGCTCCTTTCGGTCGTCACCGTCGCCCACGTTTGGCGGTGGGCGGGGGTGGGTCTGGGGCCGGGCGTGTACGTCCCGTTCGTCAGCGGCGTGTCGTGTGTTAACAACTCGCTCCTGATGCTCCAGCTGTTTGTGTGTGCGGTCGGGGTGACGGCGGCGGTGCTGGCGGCCGCCGTCGCCGAGCGGACCCGAACCGAGGCCCGACTGCGCGACAGCGAGGTGCGGTTCCGCACGATCTTCGAGCAGGCGGCCGTCGCGGTCGCGCTGATCGACACCCCCACCGGCCGGTTCGTCCGGGTCAACCGCCGGTACTGCGACCTCGCCGGCTTCTCCGCCGACGAGCTGACGCGCACCTCGTTCGCGGCGATCACCCACCCGGACGACCGGGAGCCGGACCTCGCCCGGATGCGGAGCCTGGTCGCCGGTGCGGTCGCCGAGTTCACGCTGGAGAAGCGGCTGGTCCGCAAGGACGGCCGCGTCGTGTGGGTGAGCATGACGGTGTCGCCGACGTGGCGGCCCGGCGCGGCCGCGACCGAGCACGTCGCGGTCGTCGAGGACGTCACCGCCCAAAAGCGGGCGGAGGAGCAGTTGCGGGAGTTGAACGCGACGCTGGAGCACCGGGTCGGGGAGCGGACCGCCGCGCTGCGGGCGAGTGAGGAGCGGTTCCGGGTACTGTTCGAGCAGTCGTCCGACGCCCACCTGATCTTCGACGAGGCCGACGGCATCCTCGACTGCAACCCCGCCGCCGTCGCCATGCTCCGGTGCCGTGACCGGGCGGAGGTGCTCGCCCTCCACCCCGCCGTCCTGTCCCCCGAGCACCAGCCGGACGGCCGGCGGTCGCTGGAGAAGTGCGTCGAGATGGACGCGACCGCCCGCCGCAACGGGTACCACCGGTTCGACTGGCTGCACCGGCGAATGGACGGCGAGCTGTTCCCGTGCGAGGTCACGCTCACCCCGGTCGCGGTCGGCGGCCGGTCGGTCCTCCTCGTCGTCTGGCACGACCTGACCGAGCGGGCGCGGGCCGAGGCGGCGCTGCGGGCGAGCGAGGAGCGGTTCCGCACGGCGTTCGACGCCGCCCCGATCGGCATGGCGCTGGTCGCCCCGGACGGGAAGTGGCTCCGGGTGAACCGCTCCATTTGCGAGATCGTCGGGTACTCCGAAGCAGATCTTCTCGCCACCGACTTCCAGGCGATCACGCACCCGGACGACCTCGGCGCCGACCTCGGGCTCGTCCGCGGGATGCTCGCCGGCGCGCTCCCGTCGTACCAGATGGAGAAGCGGTACTTCCACCGGGCCGGGCACGTCGTCCACGTCATCCTCTCCGTCTCGCTCGTCCGGGACGACGGGGGGAAGCCGCTGTACTTCGTCTCGCAGATCAAGGACATCACCCAGCGGAAGGAGGCCGAGCGGGCGCTGGCCGCGAACGAGGCCCTGCTCCGCCAGTTCATCACGCACTCGCCGGCCGCCATCGCCATGTTCGACCGGGAGGTCCGCTACCTGCAAGCGAGCGACCGGTGGCGGACCGACTACCACCTCGCCGGGCCGGACCTCATCGGGCGGAGCCACTACGAAGTGTTCCCGGACATCCCGGAGCGGTGGAAGGCGGTCCACCGGCGCGTGCTCGACGGGGCCGTCGAGCGGTGCGACGACGACCCGTTCGAGCGGGCCGACGGCACGACCGAGTGGCTCCAGTGGGAGTGCCGGCCGTGGCACGGGCCCGACGGCGTGGTCGGCGGGCTGGTCATGTTCACCCAGGTCGTCACCGCCCGGAAGCGGGTCGAGGAGCAGGTGCGGGCGTCGCTGC
>VFQN01004242.1_pt1 | contig 19170 bp, 21 predicted proteins | sample 3512371 | NCBI WGS metagenome assembly VFQN01 (sample SAMN10412370, study PRJNA504923) | tailings metagenome | isolation source: Replicate 2 from Balatoc abandoned mine | place: Philippines: Itogon, Benguet | collected 2017-08-28 | reverse complement strand
GTCCTCGATCTGCGCGAAGACGTCCTTCCAGAAATCGCGGCGAACCTGCTTCCAGTCGAGTTGGCCGGCCGAGATCTTGTCGAGCTTTTCTTCAAGGCCCGCGGTGAAGTCGTATTCGACATAGCGGGTGAAGAAGCTCTCGAGGAAGGCCGTGACGAGGCGGCCCTTGGCCTCCGGGATCAGCTTGCGCTTGTCGATGATGATGTATTCGCGGTCGCGCAGCGTCGCAAGCGTTGCGGCATAGGTCGACGGACGACCGATGCCGAGCTCTTCCATCTTCTTGATGAGCGAGGCTTCCGAGTAGCGCGGCGGCGGCTCGGTGAAGTGCTGGCTGGCATTCACCTTCTGCTTGGCGACCGTCTCGTTGGCGTTGATCTCCGGCAGGCGGCCGTCGTCGTCACCGTCGTCCGACTGTTCGCCATCTTCCTTCTGGTCGGTATAGGCGGCGATGAAGCCGTCGAAGCGGATGACCGAGCCGGTGGCGCGCAGGCCTGCCTTGCGCCCGCCATTGTCCGCCTCGATCTCGACCGTCGTGCGCTCGATCTCGGCCGAGGCCATCTGGCTGGCGATGCCGCGCTTCCAGACGAGATCGTAGAGTTTCAGCTGGTCCGGATCGAGATAGCGCTTCACCTGGTCGGGTGTGCGGTCGAAGGAGGTTGGGCGGATCGCCTCGTGGGCCTCCTGGGCGTTCTTCGCCTTGGTGGAGTAGATGCGGGCCTTTTCCGGTACATAGCGTGCGCCGAACTGCTCGCCAACGGCCTTGCGGGCGGCGTCGATCGCCTCCGGCGCCATCTGCACGCCGTCGGTACGCATATAGGTGATGAGACCGACCGTCTCGCCGCCGATGTCGATGCCCTCATAGAGCTTCTGCGCCACCTGCATGGTGCGGGAGGCGGAGAAGCCGAGCTTGGAGGAGGCGGCCTGCTGCAGGGTGGAGGTGGTGAAGGGTGGCGAGGGATTGCGCTTGGTGGGCTTGGCCTCGACGCTTTCGACGCGGTAGGCCGCACCGTCGAGCAGCGCCTTGAGGCGGTTCGCCTCCTCGCCGTTGCCGATCGCCTTTGGTTGGAGACGCTTTCCTTCGGCCGAAACGAGGCGCGCCTCGAACTCGTCGCCGCGCGGCGTCTTCAGGAGGGCGGAGAGGTTCCAGTATTCCTCCGAGACGAAACGCTCGATTTCGGATTCCCGGTCGCAGACGAGGCGCAGCGCCACCGACTGAACGCGGCCGGCCGAGCGGGCGCCCGGCAGCTTGCGCCAGAGAACCGGCGAGAGGTTGAAGCCGACGAGATAATCGAGGGCACGGCGGGCGAGGTAGGCATCGACCAGCGCGATGTCGATGTCGCGCGGGTTGCGCATGGCATCGAGCACGGCCGACTTGGTGATGGCGTTGAAGACGACGCGCTTGACCGGTTTGTCGCCGATGACACGCTTCTTCTTCAGGACGTCGAGTACGTGCCAGGAGATGGCTTCGCCTTCGCGATCCGGGTCGGTCGCGAGAATGAGGCCGTCGGAGGATTTCACCGCGTCTGCAATGTCCTTCATACGCTTGGCCGAGGCGCTGTCCACTTCCCAGGACATCTCGAAGTCCTCGTCCGGGCGCACGGAGCCGTCCTTGGCGGGCAGATCGCGCACGTGGCCAAAGGAGGCGAGCACCGTGTAGCCGGGGCCGAGATACTTGTTGATCGTCTTGGCCTTGGCAGGCGATTCCACAACTACAACATTCATCGTCATTTTTCTCTGAGTACGGGCGCCGCACCCTTGGACGCACGGCGAAACGGGCGCCTTGCGCCGAAAAGTCGTGTCTCGACATGAACAGACAAAGCGTTCCGGTCAAGAGGTAGGGGTGAAATTAGTGGGATGCAACGCGATGCAACCATTACGAGATTAATCGGAGATTGCAATTATGAATAATCGTTGTATCTTTTCCTAGGTCTAGGAATTGCAACCTTTGGGCGATTCCGAAATGTAGATGCAACGGAAGCGCTATGAGCCCGAAACCAGCCAAGTCCGCCCTCCCGCCCCATACCGCAGAGGAGAACCTTGCCTACACCCGGCAGATGCTGGGCGAGCTGCGCACGGTCGTGAACGCCGAGGGGGCGGACATGCTGGGCTATCTGATCGAGATGGCCTATGTGGAGGCGGGGGACATTCTGGCCGGTCTGCGGCCGCTTTCAGTCCGGGGTCATCGAGACCCGGCCATCGGCATGCCGTTGAAGCCGGCCGGCAAGATCAAGCTCTAGAAGAACGAGATAGACGGTTGCCGCGGTGATGCCGGTATGGCGGATGATCTCGTCGATTTCGGCCGGTACCTGGCTCAATGCATTGGTGATGCGTTCCCGTTCGCCGTCGCCCGGCGGCAGACGCAGCGCGGGCGGCGTGTCCCCTGCGGGTTCGCCGGCGCCGGGGCGGGGAGTGAAAAGGTCGGGCTCGGACAGCGGGCGCAGGCTTTCCAGCACATCCTCCGGCGTCGTGGTGATCGTCGCCCCATCCTTCAGGAGGCCGTTCGTGCCCTCGCAGCGCGGATCGAGCGGGGAGCCCGGCACGGCGAAGACCAGCCGGCCGAAATCCGCCGCATTGCGCGCGGTGATCAGCGAGCCGGAGCGCACTGCCGCCTCCACCACCACCAAGCCGAGTGACATGCCGGCGATCAGCCGGTTGCGGCGCGGAAAATCCCGCGCCCGCGGCTCCCAACCGAAGGGCATTTCGCTGATGGCAAGGCCGTGCCCCTCGGTGAGTTCGGCAAGAAGGCCGATATTTTCCGGCGGATAGGGCTTGTCGAGACCGCCTGCCATGGCCGCGACGGTGCCGGTGTCGAGGCTGGCGCGATGGGCGGCCGTATCGATGCCGCGGGCAAGGCCCGAAACGATCGTGTAACCCGCCCGCCCGATCTCGCGTGCCAGCAGGCCGGCGAACTTGGTACCCGAGAGAGACGCGTTCCGCGCTCCGACGATGCCGACGGCCGGTGCCGCCGCGACAGCCCGGTTGCCCTTGACGGCGAGCAGCGGCGGCGCGCCGTCGATCTGGCGCAGGAGAAAGGGATAGTCGGGTTCGCCGATGCCGACAAAGGCGGCGCCGTGCCGGTCGGCAATGGCAAGTTCGCGCTCGGCCTCCGCCTGGCTGGCGACGCGGATGGCGCGCGAAGCGCCGCCACGGCGCGAGAGTTCCGGCACCATCTCCAGCGCCGTTTCGGCGCTGCCGAAGTGATTGATGAGCTCGCGAAAGGTGACCGGCCCGACATTGTCGCTGCGGATGAGGCGCAGCCAGGCGATCCTCTGTCGTTCCGTCAGCGCAATTCCTCGCGTCCTTGCGCTGTGGTCGTCCATCGCTATCCCTTGCTGCCGATCTTGCTTTCCGTGCCGTTCAGGAGACGACTGATGTTGGCACTGTGTTTCCACCAGGTGATGAGCGTCAGCAGCAGGAAGAGGACCGCCACCTTCTCGTGACCGAGGAACCACAATACAACCGGAGATACGGCGGTTGCAACCAGGGCCGAGAGCGACGAATAGCGCGTCAGATAGGCAAGGCCGATCCAGACGACGGCAAAGACCGCGAGCATGACGGGCACGAGGCCGAGCAGCAGCCCGACATAGGTCGCGACCCCCTTGCCGCCCTTGAAGCCGAGCCAGACGGGAAAGAGATGGCCGAGAAAGGCGGCAAAGCCCGCCGCAAGGCCGGCATCCAGCCCCCAGCGCGACGCGATGGCGGTGGCAGCGGTGCCTTTGAGGGCGTCGAGCAGCAGGGTGGCCGCGGCAAGCTTCTTGTTGCCGGTGCGCAGGACGTTCGTCGCGCCGATATTGCCGGAGCCGATCTGGCGCACGTCGCCGAGACCGGCCATGCGGGTGAGGATCAGGCCGAAGGGAATGGAACCGAGAAGGTAGCCGAAGGCGAGGGCGGCGAGCGTCGGCAAGGCGCCGAGCTGCCAGGTGAAGATGTCGGACACGTCAGTTCCCCCGTTCCGTTATTCTGCATCCATGGTGGTGGATCCTCGGGCTTGGCCTGAGCATCCACCCATGGGCTCACAGGACCGACATCCCTTTCAGTCCAGCGAATAGACCCGTTTTCCGGCAACATAGGTGCTAATCGCGCGTCCCGTAAAGCGGGCATCTTCGAAGGGCGTATTCTTCGAGCGCGAGACGAAGCGGTCCTTGGTGGCAAGCCACGGCTCGTCGGGGTCGATCAGCACGATGTCGGCGCGTGCACCGGGCGCAAGCGTGCCGGCGTCGAGGCCGAAGATCTGCGCCGGGCGCGTCGAGAGCGCATCGAGGAGCCGCATCAGCGGAACCTCGCCGCTGTGGTGCAACCGGAGCGCTGCCGCCAGCATGGTCTCGAGGCCGATCGCGCCGTCGGCGGCATCCGCGAAGGGCAGGCGCTTGGTGTCGACGTCCTGCGGATCGTGCGAGGAGACGATGATGTCGATCTCGCCGCGGGCGAGCGCATCGACCATGGCCTTGCGGTCGTCCTCCCCGCGCAGCGGCGGGGAGAGCTTGAAGAAGGTGCGGTATTCGCCGATGTCGTTCTCGTTCAGCGTCAGGTGGTTGATCGAGGCGCCGCAGGTGACGTTTGCACCGCGTTCCCTGGCGGTCTTCACGGCCTCGGCCGATTCCGGCACGGAGATCTGTGCGGCATGGTACTTGCCACGCGTCAGGCCGGCGATGCGCAGGTCCCGTTCGAGCGGGATCAGTTCGGCCTCGCGCGGGCTACCGGAAAGGCCGAGCCAGCTGGCGAGCAGCCCCTCGTTCATCACGCCGCCGGCGCCGAGATGTTTGTCGCGGGTTTCGAGCGCGATGACGCTGCCGAATTCGCGGGCATAGGTCATCGCCCGGCGCAACACCTGCGCATTGTGCAGCGGGTTGCGGCCATTGGTGAAGGCGACGGCGCCGGCATCCTTCAGGAGGCCGAACTCGGTCATCTCTTCACCTGCAAGGCCCTTGGTGAGGGCTGCGGCCGGATGAATGTTGACGATCGCCTTGTCGCGCGCGTTCTTCAGCACGAATTCGACAAGCGCGATGTCGTCGATGACGGGATCGGTGTCCGGCATGGTGATGAAGGTGGTGACGCCACCGGCCGCCGCTGCGCGCGAGGCCGATTCGATCGTCTCGCGGTGCTCGGCGCCCGGCTCGCCGACGAAGACGCGGGCATCGACAAGGCCGGGAGCGGCGATGAGGCCGCGGCCATCGACGATTTCGGCGCCCTCGGGCGCGCCCTGGTTCTGCGCGCCGCTGCCGATGGCGGCGATCTTGCCGTTCTCGATGACGATGGAGCCCATTTCATCGAGGTTGCGGGAGGGATCGAGGATGCGGAGGTTCTTCAGGACGGTGGTGCGGGTCATGCGCGAACACCCTGGTTCTGCGAAACAAGAAGCGTTTCCATCACGGCCATGCGGACGGCAACGCCCATCTCGACCTGCTGCTCGATGACGCTCTGCGGCCCGTCGGCGATCTCGGAGGCGATCTCCACGCCGCGGTTCATCGGTCCGGGATGCATGACGAGCGCATCCTCCTTCGCTGCCTTCAGCTTTTCCGCATCGAGCCCGTAATAGTGGAAATATTCGCGCACCGACGGCACGAAGGCGCCGGACATGCGTTCGCGCTGCAGGCGCAGCATCATCACGACGTCGGCATCCTTCAGGCCTTCCGCCATCGAATGGTAGACCTCAGCGCCCATGTCGGCGATGCCCGACGGCAGCAGCGTTGCGGGCGCCACGACGCGCACGCGGGCACCCATGGCGTTGAGCAGCAGGATGTTCGAGCGGGCGACGCGCGAATGCAGTACGTCTCCGCAGATGGCGACGATGATGCGCGAGAGCTTACCCTTGGCGCGGCGGATGGTCAGCGCGTCGAGCAGGGCCTGCGTCGGATGCTCGTGCTGGCCATCGCCGGCATTGACCACCGAACAGGAGACTTTTTGTGCGAGAAGCGCGGCGGCGCCGGCGGAGGAATGGCGCACGACCAGCACGTCCGGGTGCATGGCGTTCAGCGTCATCGCCGTGTCGATCAGCGTTTCGCCCTTCTTCACCGAGGAATTGCCGACCGACATGTTCATCACGTCGGCGCCAAGGCGTTTGCCGGCAAGCTCGAAGGAGGATTGTGTGCGGGTGGAGGCTTCGAAGAACAGGTTGATCTGTGTCAGGCCCCGGAGGGTCGACGTTTTCTTCTCCCTTTGCCGGGAGATTTTCACCGCCTCGTCGGCGCGGTCGAGCAGGTGTGTGATCTCCTGCTCGGTCAAACCCTTGATGCCGAGAAGGTGGCGATGCGGAAAGAAGTCCATGAAACTCCGCCTCAACTGTCGTGGATACGCGGGGTCTATAGAGTGTCGGTTCCCCCGCGGCAAGGCGAAGCGGCGGCAAGGCCGCGCATTCCCACGCTTTTGTGAAGCCGAGCGCGCCGGCAACCGCACGGCCCCGTTTCGCCCCGCCGCGACTTGGGCTAGAACCCGCTCATGACTCGCGACAAGACGACCGAACAGAAACTCGCCGATCTCAACCAGCCGCCGCTCTGGTCGGGCATCAATGCCTATCGCTCCGACCCGCTGCTGGTCGATGCAACCGACGCCATGCCCAAGGGGCTGCGCGACGAGTTCGACGCGATCGGCCGCTACGTGACCTCGCCGGAAGCGCAGGAGCTCGCCCGCATGGCGAACGAGGGCGTGCCGCAGCTGCGCACCCACGGCCCGCGTGGCGAGCGCCTCGACGTCGTCGATTATCATCCCGCTTGGCACGCGTTGATGCGCCGCTCCATGGCGAGCGGCCTGCATTCCTCACTCTGGGAGAATGTGCCGGAGGAGAAGGGCAGGGCGCACAAGGCGCGTGCCGTGCGCTTCTACCTGACCGCTCAGCTCGAATGTGGCCATCTCTGCCCGCTGACCATGACGAGCGCCTCGGTCGCGGCCCTGTCCGTCTCGCCGCAGGTGCAGCGCGAATGGGGCCGGAAGATCCTGTCGCGCAAATATGACAGCACGAACAAGCCCGCCATGCAGAAGAGTGCCGTCACCATCGGCATGGGCATGACGGAAAAGCAGGGCGGCACGGATGTGCGCGCCAACACCTCCACCGCCGAGCGTGTCGGCGAGGGCATCTACCGGCTCTCCGGCCACAAATGGTTCATGTCGGCACCAATGAGCGACGGGTTCGTCATGCTCGCCCAGACCCGCGAGGGCGTCGGCTGTTTCCTCGTGCCGCGCCTGCTGGAGGACGGCTCCAGCAACGGCCTGCGCTTCCAGCGCCTGAAGGACAAGATCGGCAACCGCTCCAACGCCTCCTCGGAGGTCGAGTTCTCCGAAACGTTCGGCTTCCTGCTTGGCACGCCCGATGCCGGCATCCGCACCATCCTCGACATGGTGACCCTGACGCGGCTTGACTGTGCGCTGGCCTCGTCCGGCATCATGCGCGCCTCGCTCGCCGAAGCGGTGCACCATACGCGCGGCCGCAGCGTCTTCGGCAAGCCGCTGGTCGCCCAGCCGATCATGACGCGCGTGCTCGCCGACATGGCGCTCGACGTTGCGGGCGCGACCGCGCTCTCCCTGCGCCTGGCGGAGGCCTTCGACAAGGCGCGCGACAGCGCCGAGGACGCTGCTTACGCCCGTATCATGACGCCCGTGACGAAATACTGGTGCTGCAAGATCGCGCCCGCCCTGATCTACGAAGCGATGGAGTGCATCGGCGGCAGCGGCTATGTCGAGGAGCGGCCGATCGCGCGGCATTATCGCGAGGCGCCCGTCAATGCGATCTGGGAAGGCTCGGGCAACGTCATGGCGCTCGATCTGATGCGCGTCACCAGCCGGGGCAGGGACCTGTTCGAGATGCTGTTTGCCGGGCTTGCCCGTGATCTCGGTCCGGCTGGCAAGAAGACGGTCGACGTGCTGCGTGCGGCGCTCTCGCTCTGCGAGCGCGACGAGGGAGCGGCCCGCATGCTCGTGGAGCAGCTGGCGCTCGCCGCTGCCGCGGCCGAACTCTACCGCGCCGGTGCCGGGCGCATCGCCGATGCCTTCCTCGAAACGCGCCTCGCCTCGGGCTGGCGCTCGACCTACGGCATGCTCGATTCGCGCTTCGATTCGGCCTACATCGTCGACCTGCTCTATCCGCCGGCAAGATAGGCGGTTGCCGCCAATACGACCGGGATCGTGAAGAACGAGGCGATCGTCTGCAGCGTGGCGACGGCGGCATAGAGCGGCGCGTCGCCGCCCATCTGCTTAGCCAGCACGTAACCGTTCATCGCTGTCGGCACGCTCGCCCCCATGGCGATCGTCAGGAGCGGCTCGCCGCGCATGCCGAGCGCATAGGCCGCCGCCGTCATGACCAGCGGCATGAACAGGAGCTTCAGGGCGACTGGCAGCAGCGCCAGCGGCCGGGGTTTCAGCGCATCGGCCAGCTTCAGCCCGGCGCCGACCATGATGAGGCCAAGGCTGAGCGAGGTGTCCGCGACGAGTTCCGTCGCCTGCATCAGCGGCGCGTAGATCGGGATTTCCAGAAGGTTGACGGCGACACCGAGCACCGAGCCGATGATCATCGGGTTGGTGACGATTTTCTGGGCGAAGGTCTTCAGGCTGCGCGTGCCGCCGCCGAACCAGACGAGAACGGCGATATTGTAGAAATTCAGGGGAATGATGATCAGCGTCGCCACGAGGGCGACGAGGGCAAGGCTGCCCGGGCCGTAAAGTTTTTCACCGATGGCGAGTGCGATGAAGGCGTTCCAGCGTGTCGAGGTCTGGAAAACCGAAGTAAACGACGCGCCTGAAACCTGCGCGGCGCGAAAAAGCGGCCAGGAGAGCGCCAGAATCGCTGCGATGAGCGTCACCGAGCCGATGGAGCCGAGCGCCACGCTGCCGGCTGCGATGCCCGAGAATTCCGCCTTGGCGAGCGTCGTGAAGAGCAGGCAGGGAAACAGCACGAAGAAGCCGAGCTGCTCGAGCCCGTTCCACATGTCGCGGTCGATCAGCCGCCAACGCTTGAGGAAAACCCCGAGCACAACGAGCAGGAAGACGGGGAGAATGCTTTCGAAGATGGCGAGCATGGGAACCGGGCGGGCGAGGAATGGTGGCTGCTCATTCCACGCCTTGCGCAGGCTTGCAAGCCTGCGCTGCCGTGCGGCCCGTGTGGAAATTAACCTTAATGGAGGGTTTACGTTGCGCGCACAGGGTTAACGGGCGAAGGTTCCGTTTACCTGGTGTTAACCATGCGAGCGAGTGCAGCCTATGGCCAGAACGGCCCGGATTTCGGTCATGACGACCCTGTTTTGTTTTGCGGCGGTGGATATCGTCGTCCCGCTCCTCGTCATCGCCACGGGCGTGGCGGTCAGCGAGATCGTCTTTGCAACCGGCGATCTTCTCGCGCCGAAGAGGAGGGTGGCATGAAGTGGTTCCTGATCCTCTGGGCCGGCCCGATCGCGCTGCTCGGCAGCTGGTACGGGCTTTCCTACTACGACATGAGCTTCGGCATCTTCATGCTGACGCGCGATGCGCATGACCTGGTGTTCCAGATCTACGGCCATATCCTCGGCATTCCGCCGGAAGACCTGCCGCCACTGGTGCTGCGCGCCATCGTCGTGGACAGCTTCCTGGTGCTGGGCCTCATCGCCTTCCGGCGCCGCAAGAGGATTTTTGCCTGGTGGCAGGCGCGCCGTCAGTCCGCGTCCGACGCCCTTGCCAGGGACGAAAGCCTGTCGAGCGCCCCCTGAAGAATGAAGGAGGCGGCCGCCGAATCGATGCGTTCGGCGCGCTTCTTGCGCGACACGTCCATCTCGATCAGCGTGCGCTCCGCCGCCACCGTCGATAGCCGTTCGTCCCAGAAGACGAAGGGGATGTCCGTCTTGTCGGCCATGGAGCGCACGAAGGCGCGCGTCGCCTGGACGCGCGGCCCGGCACTGCCGTCCATGTTCATGGGCAGGCCGATGACGAAGGCGACGACCTTCTCCTTCGCCGCGAAGGCGAGCAGCAGCTCGGCATCCTGGGTGAACTTCACACGCTTCAGCACCGGCCGCGGCGTCGCCAGCCGACGGCCGAGATCGGACACCGAAAGTCCGATGGTCTTGGTGCCGAGGTCGAGGCCGGCGATCGGCTGGCCGGGGGCGAGGGTTTCGGCCAGGTCTTCCAGTGTCAGCGTTGCCATGGGGTAACCTCTCAGCGCTTGCGCACGAATTCCGTACGCAGGACCAGACCCTTGATCGTCTCGTGCCGGCAGTCGATCTCTTCCGGATTGTCGGTGAGGCGGATGGACCGGATCACCGTACCCTGCTTCAGGGTCTGGCCGGCACCCTTCACCTTCAGGTCCTTGATGAGCACGACCGAATCGCCATCCGCAAGCACGGTGCCGCTGGCGTCCCGCACCTGGCTCCGGGCGGCCCTTTCAGCGGCGATTTCCGATGCCGGCCGCCATTCGCCGGTTGCTTCGTCATAGATATAGTCGTCGTCGCTCATGACGGCTCCTTGCATGTTGCTCCATCTCGAAAGCCACGCTTATAACGATCCGGCGATGGATGGAAACGGCCTTCGCCGGTTCTATATTGCGCCAAGGACCCCAACGGGAGAACAAGCATGAAAATCACCTGGCTCGGCCACTCCGCCTTCCGGATCGAAACGGCGAAAGCCAGAATCCTGATCGACCCGTTCTTCACCGGCAATCCCGCGTTCGACGAGGCCACCCGCAAGGACGCGGTGGCGGGCCTCACCCATGTCCTGCTGACCCACGGCCACGGCGACCATGTCGGCGATACGATCCAGATCGCGAAGGAGACCGGCGCGACCGTGCTCGCCAACGCGGACCTTGCCGCCTGGCTCGGCGCCAAGGGCGTGGAGAAGGTCGATATGGGCAACACCGGCGGCACCGTGCATTTCGACGGTTTCTCCACCACCTTCGTCAATGCGCTGCATTCCTCCGCGCAGATCACCGAGGACGGTGTCTCCCATTCGCTCGGCAACGCCAATGGCCTTGTGCTGCATTTCGAAGACGAGCCGGCGCTCTATCACATGGGCGATACCGACATCTTCTCCGACATGGCGCTGATCCACGAGTTGCACCAGCCGGAAATCGGCCTTGTGCCGATCGGCGACCGCTTCACCATGGGCGGCGCCGTCGCTGCGCTCGCCTGCCAGCGCTTCTTCAATTTCGATACGGTCATCCCCTGCCACTACGGTTCCTTCGGCATCATCGCGCCGACGGCCGACCTCTTCGTGCAGGCGATGGACGGTGCTTCGGCCAAGATCGAGGTGCCGGGCGCCGGCGGTGTCGTCTCGCGCTGAGCGGCCGGAAACGGGCGAGGGGGCGTGGAAGGGACCATTCCCCCGTTGCGCCCCTTGGGCTTGGTCAGTATAGCGGGTAGAAATTTCTGAGCGGAGACCACCCATGTCCGTAGATCTAGCCACCGTGAAGCGCGTCGCGCGTCTTGCCCGCATCGCCGTCAGCGAGGAAGAGGCAAACCGCATGACCGGCGAGCTGAACGGCATCCTCGGCTTTGTCGAGCAGCTGTCCGAAGTCAATGTCGACGGCGTCGAGCCGATGACCTCCGTCACGCCGATGGAGATGAAGAAGCGCGAGGATGTCGTCAATGACGGCAACAAGGCGGATGTCATCGTTGCCAATGCGCCGGCCACCGACCGTAATTTCTTCCAGGTTCCGAAGGTGGTGGAGTAATCCTTGGCCGTCACCCTCGCCATCGAGAGCCCGCTTAGCGATGAGGTTCGCGCGCTGGTCGCCGAGCTGAACATCGTGCTGCTCGCGCTCTCGCCGCCGGAGGCCTGCTACCACCTGACCGTCGAGCAGATGGCCGAGCCGGCCGTGACGGTCTGGATCGCCCGTGACGAGGGAACCGTCGTCGGCTGCGGTGCGCTGAAGCGCCATTCCGCGGCGGTGGGCGAGGTGAAGCGCATGTTCACCCGGCCGGACTGGCAGGGGCAGGGCATCGGCCGGCGCATCCTTGGCGAGATCCAGGCTGCCGCCGAACGGGAGAAGCTGGAAACGCTCGTGCTCGAAACAGGCGACCAGCACCCGGCTGCCTGGGCGATCTACGAGAAGGCCGGGTTCACCCGCTGCGGCCCCGTGCTCGACTATCCGGATTCACCCTATTCCATATTCTATCAAAAGCAGCTTCGTGCTGCCTGACCCGAAGTGACCGCACCCATGACCGATCTGACCCGCCTGACCATTGCCGAAGCCCGCGAAAAGCTCGGCGCCAAGGAGATCACCGCCGTCGAGCTGACGGACGCCTATCTCGGCGCGATCGAGGCGGCGAACCCTGTCATCAACGCCTATGTCGCCGTGACGCCGGAAAAGGCGCGCGACATGGCGAAGGCCTCCGATGGCCGCATCGCCGCCGGCAAGGCAGGTGCGCTTGAGGGCATCCCGCTCGGCATCAAGGACCTGTTTGCGACCGAGGGCGTGCATACCCAGGCCTGCAGCCACATCCTCGACGGCTTCAGGCCGGAATACGAATCGACGGTCACCGGGAACCTGTGGGCCGATGGCGCCGTCATGCTCGGCAAGCTGAACATGGACGAGTTCGCGATGGGCTCCTCCAACGAGAGTTCCTATTACGGCGTGGTCAAGAACCCGTGGCGCGCGAACGGATCCAACGCCGATCTCGTCCCGGGCGGTTCGTCCGGTGGTTCGGCCGCGGCCGTCGCCGCGTTCCTGTGCGCCGGTGCGACGGCGACGGACACCGGCGGCTCGATCCGTCAGCCCGCCGCCTTCACCGGCACCGTCGGCATCAAGCCGACCTATGGCCGCTGCTCGCGCTGGGGCATCGTCGCCTTCGCCTCCTCGCTCGACCAAGCCGGCCCGATCGCCCGCGACGTGCGCGATGCGGCGATCCTCTTGAAGTCCATGGCAAGCGTCGACGCCAAGGATACCACCTCCGTCGATCTGCCGGTGCCGGACTACGAAGCCGCGCTCGGCCAGTCGCTGAAGGGCATGCGTATCGGCATCCCGCGCGAATACCGTGTCGAGGGCATGCCGGAGGAGATCGAGGCGCTCTGGCAGCAGGGCATCGCCTGGCTGAAGGAGGCCGGTGCCGAGATCGTCGACATTTCCCTGCCGCACACCAAGTACGCGCTGCCGGCCTATTACATCGTCGCGCCCGCCGAAGCCTCGTCGAACCTCGCCCGCTACGACGGTGTGCGCTACGGCCTGCGCGTCGACGGCAAGGACATCGTCGACATGTACGAGAAGACGCGCGCTGCCGGTTTCGGCCAGGAGGTCAAGCGCCGCATCATGATCGGCACCTACGTGCTGTCGGCCGGGTACTACGACGCCTACTACCTCCAGGCGCAGAAGGTTCGCACGCTGATCAAGCGCGACTTTGAGCTCGCCTTCAACGCCGGTGTTGACGCGATCCTGACCCCGGCGACGCCGTCCTCCGCCTTTGGCATCGCCGACGAGGATCTCGCATCCGACCCGGTCAAGATGTACCTGCAGGACATTTTTACCGTCACGGTGAACATGGCCGGCCTGCCGGGCCTTTCCGTGCCCGCCGGTCTCGACCACAAGGGCCTGCCCCTCAGCCTCCAGCTCATTGGCAAGCCCTTCGAGGAGGAGGTCCTCTTCAAGACGGCGCATGTCATCGAAAAGGCCGCCGGCCGCTTCACGCCGGCCAGGTGGTGGTAAGGGGCCTTCAGCCCCTTCTGCCTGCACTGCGGGAGTACGGTTTCAATCGCCAGATCGTGTCGTAACGGCAACACCTGCCGTTACGACAGGCGTGTCCGCGTCTTTTTTGCTTGATCCCTTCCGAAGTCGAGAATAAACGCGCCGTCCCGGTCGTTCAGCCGGTGCGGATGTCAACGGATGGAGTTTTCCGCTCCTCCCGCGCGAGGCGGCCCTGCCGTCGCCGTGTACGGATGCCGCACCGAGAAGACTGGTATTGCGGACCTAGCTCAGCGGTAGAGCACCGGATGTTCCTCCGGAGGTCGCGGGTTCGATTCCCGTTGTCTGCTCCATTGGATAGCTCAGTGGTAGAGCATCAGATTGTTACTCTGACTGTGGAAGGTTCGAATCCTTCTCCAAAGCGCTGACTCAAAATCAGCGACAGCCTTCCAAGCTGTCTTACCTCCGGTCCGGGGACCGGACTGCGGACGGTAGATCGCAAGTGCGCCGAAGGGCGCATTTGCGGAAAACCCGACGCCGGACATTCGCGGTCCGGTTCGCGGTGACGGTCAAGCCGCCTTCCGGCCGGCAAGGGTGCCGCGGCATCCAAGCCCGCTTGAAGGCCGCGCGGCCCTCTCCCGAAAACCCGCCGCCGATGGCCGTCAGCCGGTTCCCGGATCATGCCTGTTGAAACATACCCCGCCCGCAGGTTCCCCGGGCGAAAATGGGCTCACCGGGAACTGGCAAGGGAAACGGAACCGTGTTTGTGGTCCGCACCATCCCGCCGCCGATGCCAACAGAAACCAACGACGAAAGGACGATCGGTTCATGACGTAGCGTATGACCGAAGGAGCAGAACGATGACGATATTTCTCGATACGATCCTGGGGCGCACACGCGTCCTCGTGAAGGCAAACGAACGGGTGCTCGCCCTCTACAGGGGAGAAGTCCTCGGCATATTCGGCGCCGGTGAACACAGCCTGCCGAACCGCCGTGGCATGCTGGAGCTGGAACGTCACGACGTGAACCGGCCGACCTTCGTCTCGGCCTACGAGAAGCCGTTGTTCGATGGGCTCCCGGCGGTCGCGCAGCGCGAACTGACGGTCTTTCGTACGAATGCCCGCGAGGTGGCTGTCGTCGAACGTGACGGTGAGCTTCACGCCGTTCTTGCACCGAACCAGAAGCTTGTGGTCTGGAACGCGGCAGGTCCGTGGACGGAAACGCGTGTCGACCTGGCCGGCGGGCTCGATGTCGATCCGGAGCTGATGCGCCGGTTGACGCGGGCGCGTCGCCTGGAACTCGTCACGGCCTTCCTGGTCAATGACGGGCAGGTCGGCCTGCTTGTCATCGACGGAACGCACCAGCGCATGCTGGAGCCGGGTGTCCACGCCTTCTGGAATGTCGGCCGGACGATCCAGGTGCGCGTGGTCGATCTCAAGCGCCAGTCGCTCGACGTCACCGGTCAGGAGCTGCTCACCCGCGACAAGGTCACGATCCGGGTGAACATCGCTGCCGAATACCGCGTCGTCGAACCGCTGAAGGCCGTCTCGGAGGTCAAGGATTTTGCGGATGCCCTCTACCGGGCGCTGCAGTTCGCCTTCCGCCAGACGCTCGGCACGCTGACGCTCGACCAGATCCTCGAACGCAAGGGGACGGTCCATGCGGAAGCGGCCGAGAAGGTCCGCACCGACATGGCCGCGATCGGGGTCGAGGTCTCGGCCATCGAGCTCAAGGACGTGATCCTGCCGGGCGAGATGCGCGACATCCTCAACCAGGTTGTCGCCGCTGAAAAGCAGGCCGAGGCCAATGTCATTCGCCGCCGCGAGGAGACGAACGCCACCCGTTCGCTCCTCAACACGGCGAAGGTGATGGCGGAGAACCCGGTCATGCTGCGGCTGAAGGAGCTGGAAGCGCTGGAGGCCATCGCCGGCAAGGTCGAGCGCCTGACGATCCACAACGGAACGGCGGGCCTGATGAACGACCTCGTCCAGCTTCGCGACAAGTAGGGGATCGCCCGGCCGGAAGGCCGGGCGGTTCCGTTTCGGCGGGTATTCGCTTCCCTCTCTCCATCATCTCCGTGGATAGTCTTTCGTCTCCCTCGCCAAGCCTTTCCGGCAATGCTTTCATGGTGTCGGAAAGGGCCGCCCGCATGATCGCCGTTCGCAATGCCCGTGAGGACGATGTTCCCGCTCTCGTCGAAATCGGCGTTCGGGCCTGGGAACAGGCCGTCGTCGGCGTCGCCGACCTGCAGGTGCGGCGCGACTATGCCCGCAACGCCTTCCAGCAGTTCCTTGCCCGCCACTGGTTGCGGGTGAGCGTCGCTGAAACCGAGGGCCGGACGGCCGGATGGGCGGCGCGCGAGGCGCTGGATGACGAGATCAGCGACCTCTGGATCGACCCGCCACAGCAGAAGAAGGGGCTCGGCTCCGCCTTGCTCGCCGCCATGGAGGCGGAGATCGTCGCAGCGGGTTTCGAGGCGGCGCGGTTGCAGACGCATGCCCGCAACACGGCCGCCGTCGGCTTCTTCCAGAAGCACGGCTATAGCGTGAACTGGCTGTCTATCGACTATTCCGAACGCCTCGATCGCGATGTCGAGTCGGTCGGCCTGCGCCGGCAGCTCGTTGCGGACGAGCCGCCCGGCTACGGGCCTGGCGGGTTCTGAGGGGAGGCGGGCTTTCGCCGCGCCTCCCGCCGGTTCACTGGTTGTCCAGCTGGGCCCGCACCAGCTCCAGGCCGCGGTGCGTGATGCGGTAGGGCCTGCCGCCGGAGGAGGCGATGCACCGCCGGCGCTTCAGTTTCCGGAAGAGGTCGATGTCGAGGCCGCTCGCTCGCCAGCCGTCCCGCGTGATGCAGGCGACCGTCATGATCTTCCGGTTGTCGTCTTTTTCGATGTCGATCCTGCCGCCCTGGGCGAGCAGATGGAGAATGCGCTGTTCGGCGCGCGAAATGTCCATTGTCTTGAGAATCCGTCCGGCGTTCGAATGAACGCGAAAAAACGTTCCGCCACCTACGAGGTGGCAGGGCTCATCGTTTTTCCAGACCCTGCGCGCAAGCTGTCGCGGGCAGGGTCTTCAGCAGGTCTCAGACGAGTTAGACATCAAAACTCCATTTGCGGATGCCCCGGAATAGCCGGGGCATCCGCAAAGGTCAATGCATCGGCCAGATCAGGGAATGGTGCAGGAAGACGGCAGTCTTCACGCCGTTGGCCGAGGCGAGCGAGATATTGGCCGCCCCGAGCGCGATGTCGCCGGCTGCATAGAGGCCGGGCAGGGAGGTCTGGCCCGTGTCGTCTGTGTGAAGGATGCTGCCGATCGGCGTTTCCTTTAGCGTCAGGCCGCGCCCGGCCGGAATGGTGCTGCGCACCCGCGCCTCCGGCATCACGAAGAGCGCCTTCACGAGGGCCGGGATGCCCGGCCCGGTCTCGACGGACAAGAGACCATCCGGCCCGTCGGCGATGGCGGTGACGCGGCCCGGCCGGAGCTTCACATTGCGCTCGGCGAGCACGGCAAGGGCCGCGTCGTCCGGCTCCGGCGCCATGTTGGTAAAGAGCGTGACATTGCCCCAGTCGGCGACCACCGCCGCAAAGCGCGCCGCCTCGGCCGTGCGCGCCAGCACGCCGACCGGTCCACCGCCCACCTCGTAGCCATGGCAATAGGGGCAATGCAGCACCGTCTTGCCCCAGCGCTCGGCAAGGCCCGGGATATCGGGCAACTGGTCCTCGAAGCCGGTGGCAAGCAGCACGCGGCGCGCCGCAATCCGCCCGCCGTCGCCGGTGACGACGGAGAAGGCGTCCTTCTCCCCGTCCAGCCGTTCGGCCGGCACGTCACGGAAGGTGACCGTCGCGTAGGCGGCCAGCTGTCGGCGGGCATCGGCAAGGATGTCGCGGCCCGGCCGGCCGTCCTGGGCGAGGAAGCCGTGCGAATGGGCGGCGAAGCGGTTGCGCGGCTCGCCGGTGTCGAGAATGGTGATGCGGCGCCGGGCGCGGGCAAGCTGCAGGGCGGCGGAAAGGCCGGCAAAGCCCCCGCCGATGATGATGGCATCTTCGGTCATGGTTCATCCTTTCTGTGGAGCGTGCAGCATCGTTCGCCCGATGGGTATCGGTCGTTCGATGCGGAGTATCGGGAAGTCGTTCCCGTTTAGCCGGTATCGGTCCGACGGCGTTTCGCCGCCACCCGGTAATCGGCGGCGAGGTCGGCAAGCGTCGTGCCGGCAAAGCGCGCCATCAGGATCGCCTCGGCGTCCTTCAGCGCGTCACCGATCACCCGGTTGACGGATTGCTCGATCACGCAGCCCGGCATTTCCGTCGCCGGGCCGATCTGGAAGACGATCGGCTCGCCGAGCGCGTTGTAGATGTCGAGCAGCGAGATGTCCGCAAGCGGCCGGGCAAATTGCCAGCCGCCGCCATGGCCGCGGCCGGATTGCACGATGCCGGCGTCGCGAAGGCCTGCCATGGTGCGCCGGACGACGACGGCATTGGTGTCGAGGCAGAGTGCAAGGTCGTCCGAGGTCATCGGCGCCTCGCGTTCGGCCATGTGCATGAGTGCGTGGAGCACGGCGGAAAGACGGCTGTTTCTTTTCATGTAACAATAATAGTTACGAATCTTGCCGTCTGTCAACATGCCGGCGATGCAGGTGTCAGCCGGCGCGCAGTGTACGGACGAGGGCAGGGCCGAAAATCAGCGTCGCCGGCACGAGCGCCGCGTGCAGAATCAGGATCTCCATCAGCTGCGTGCGAAAGGGCTCCTTGCGCGTCTTGTGCCGCAGCAGCCGTTGCGCGGCGACGGCGCCGAGGCTGCCGCCGAAGAGGGCGAACTGCAGCAGCCGCGCTTCGGAAACGCGCCAATGGCCGTCACGCGCGGCTTCCTTGTCCCACCAGTAGAGGCAGAACGTCACGACGTTGAGGAGAAGGAAGATGATGAGAAGCGTTGTCGTCGTACCCATGGCATCAGTTTAGTCGATCATCCTTGCGGCTTGGCTAACGAGGGTCGGCCTCATGCGCTGAAAACCTTGCACCGCCTGCCCATATGTTCTACCGAGACAGCACCGAAGACACCACAGCAAGAGCCGAAAATGACCCTCGTCGACGTCCGTACCCCCGATCCGAAACGCTTCATCCCCGGCGCCACCGGCGATTGGGAAGTCATCATCGGCATGGAGGTGCACGCGCAGGTCCTTTCGAATTCGAAACTGTTCTCCGGCGCCTCCACCGAATTCGGCAAGGCGCCGAATGCCAACGTCTCGCTCGTCGATGCGGCCATGCCCGGCATGCTGCCTGTGATCAACGAGGAATGCGTCCGGCAGGCCGTGCGCACCGGCCTCGGCCTCAAGGCGCAGATCAACCACCGCTCGATCTTCGACCGCAAGAACTACTTCTATCCGGACCTGCCGCAGGGCTACCAGATCTCGCAGTTCAAGGACCCGATCGTCGGCGAGGGCAAGATCGTCATCTCGCTCGGCCCCGACCGTCAGGGCAATTTTGAAGACATCGAGATCGGCATCGAGCGCCTGCACCTGGAGCAGGACGCCGGCAAGTCGATGCACGACCAGCATCCGACCATGTCCTATGTCGACCTGAACCGGTCCGGCGTAGCGCTGATGGAAATCGT
>VFQN01004241.1_pt1 | contig 19171 bp, 17 predicted proteins | sample 3512371 | NCBI WGS metagenome assembly VFQN01 (sample SAMN10412370, study PRJNA504923) | tailings metagenome | isolation source: Replicate 2 from Balatoc abandoned mine | place: Philippines: Itogon, Benguet | collected 2017-08-28 | reverse complement strand
TGTTGGCAAAGAAACGCGCCCGCCCACGCAGGCCCACGTGTCAGCCCGTCAGCCGAATTTCCCAGTGATTTTTTGCATTTTCACTGAGGCCGTACGAATTTCCCAAAATTCCAACTTTCACTGGCCATCCGAATTATTTTAGTGAAAAGTTAAAAGTCAGTACGGTATTCAGCGCAGCTCTTTTGACCCACGGTATGCCCATGGTGCGGCGTGGCGCAAGGTTGGCGGGCGGCGGAGCCCTGGCGTACACGTGCGCAAGGCGTGCCGCATGTTTGCCTTTCGTCCCAGCCCCCCTCCCCCGCGCACACCACAAATCCCGTGTGCACTGGACAGGCCAATCCACGCCCAACGCACACCCGGGCTGTGCCTGCCGACGTTCGCACACTGTTCGCCTTTGCGCCGAGCGGCCCTGCCCGACGCCACAACCACAGGGTGCGCCAGCCCCACCTCAGCAGCGCTGCTTCCGCTGACGCCTCCTCAAACGTGCGTCCCGACGTTGATGTCTCAGGGGATGGCGCAGAGGCAACAGGAGCGGCGACCATAGCCTCCTGTCCGCCCGCACCGCCCCCTGCCGGCCCTCCTGCTGCCTGCTCGCCATCCGACCGCTCCTCAGGCGGTACGACGAACCCCAGCCGCCCGCAGTAGCTGCCGCACAGCGCCTGGAGCTCGTCCACGTCAGCCTGGCCCCCACGGCATACGACTGTACGGCAGCGGGCGAGCGGTACACGGTACGGCGCCCCGTACGTGGTGAGGTTGTATGTCATGGCTGTTGGTGCGCGCTGGTGGGCTACGCACGCACGGTGTGCCGATGGTGCTAGGTGGTGCATATCGTAGCAGCCCATGTTGTTGGATGTCAAGCGCAACACTGCGTGACGTGTTCAGGTCTGGGTGGTCCTAGGGCAGCGGCCTGCTGGCGCGCTGCACATACACATGCTGCACTCGCCCGCAGGTATGAGACGCATCCTGCAAGCGTGAGCACGCACGGTCTGGTCCTGCGTGTGCCGGGGGGGCAACCGACACAGCCGGCTTTCCCTTTTCAGCTAAGTATCCCAGCGCGTCCGCTTCACCGACAGTGACCATTGTCCCCGACATGCCACTCTCCGGCTTTGCCTCGCCACGCACCGGTCTGCTTGCTACTCCTGTATATCTTGCTTTGTATAAGGCTCACTTGCCTACATCCCGCACCGCATCCGCTATACACATGCTGCACTCTGTATGCTGCCCTCACAAACCACTTGGCAGAGGTCTAACATGTCAGCTGCGCTATATCGCAAGCGAATAACGACGGTCAGTCCGGGCGCTGCACCGGTGCCACTCACGCGACTGGTGGTCGAGGAGCCACGACAGCGCCGCTGCTTCGTTCCGAGGACTTATGGGCCCTCCGGCAAAGTCGTACGACGCACGCCAATATGCCTCATCCTGTTTTGCGTACATAGCACGGGGGCATGCATATGTTGTTTCATAATGCACAGTAAAAGGTGCAGACCTTGCAGCTGGGGCCAGAGGGGCGGACCGTGCAGCTGGGGCCGCCGTGCGGTGCGGTCAAGGCCCCAGGAGGTGGCCCTGGATGGCCCCACACAGCAAGGGAGTCCTCCATGTGATTTTGTGAAAAGCTACCGGTACCTTGTACCAGGACCAGGAGCCACAGTGACTGTCGCAAGCATAACGCTCGCCTGGACGCATTGCCCTGTAAAGCCCGCAGCCCATGGGAACCAAATGTTATCCGTTGCCCCACCTCTGAGAGGCATTTCTGCCGCGCCTGCGCAAGTGACTTGCTGACCGAGGACTGAGACATTGTCTAGGAGACTTTCTTACTTGTGGTCCATTCTTATCACAGGGGGCTCAATGCTGCGTTTGCTATTTGGCCGACTTCTGCCGCCCGCAAGGGGTCGCGTGGGTCGCTGTGTACGAGGGCGCACAGGTTGTTGTCGCTAGAATTTTACAGGTTTGGCCTTATGTTGCCCGTAGTTGCACGAGAACAAGCCTTGTTGTACAAGCCTTCCTCAGCATGGAGCACTAAGAACCCCAATGCAAGGTGTTGCTTGACTGCTTGAGCCAGTCATCATGCCGGCGCACTACTACTATATACGTGTTATGGTTATACATCTCACGGCGCGGAACTCGTCCTCAAGCTGTCGGCTCTGAGTAATTAGCTGCAACGACACAGCGCTTTCGCCGTGCCTCTTAGCCTCTCGGCTGCATAACGACATATATTGTAGCTAGAAATACTGCTGAAAGGAGTCCTCTGCTTCCCTTTGCGTGGCCTTCGGGCCTAAGCAAGAATGACGGCCCTCGCGAATGCCATTAAGCGGAAGACGCACAAGGAGCGCTCGCAGCCGTGAGTACATAGGAGGTGGCAAGGGTCAGACGGGGTGGGGGCCTGCCTCCGTTCGCCCGTGGGTCACTCGGCGGCGGGGGGCAGGGGAGGGCCGTGGCATAGGGGCTTCCTCATTCAGCCTTGCGCCACATCGCCAAGCTGTTCCCCTCTAGTCGGTATGCCAATATTCTGGGAGCCGAAAAGAAAGCTTGTACTGGCTTTCTTTGGGCGCTTTGCGTAAAGCACCTGGCCCAGCGGCCAGCCTCCTGCAAATAAACCATGCGCTGGGGGCAAGCTACCCTGCCACACACGCTACAGTTTTCCACCTGCGCACCTCAAGCGTCCACTTGTGGCTGCAACAGTAGCAAATGGCGTAATCACATAAATGCCAATGTATACCCAGCTTTGCTCCGAACCGCTTGTCACGCAGGGCCGCCCGCCAAAAGTTCGGCTTGCTCGAAAAGCACAAGGACTATGTGCAGCGCGCCAAGAACTTCCACAAGAAGGAGAAGGCGATCAAGGTGACCCTGTGCTTGGAAACCAGCTGCTTGCAACGGCTGGGGCAGGGCGTGCATGCTGCTTGTGGGAGTTGCGGACATGTGGTGGCCATGGAGGGCTATGAGGGGCCGTGGCACGGGGCCGTGGGATTATTGCAACGTGTTGCGGCACGGGGTGGCGGGTGTCGGGTTGCAGAGGTTGGGCGCCGAGGCGCACCGCGCGCCACAGGGCAGCAGCGCACTGGTAGAGTATGTGCGACAGCCCTGTGACCTGCCATCCTTCCTTCCCCTCCACATCCCCTATGGACAGACCCTCCGGCGCAAGGCCGAGGAGCGCAACCCCGATGAGTTCTACTTTGCTATGGAGAAGGCGCGGACGAAGGATGGCGTGCACGACGGCCGGTGGGTGCACGCTTGGTCCTCGGTGTGGAGGCGCAACGGGGCGCATGAATGTGGTTTGGGTCGCCACCGAGGCGGTCTTTGGCTTCGAGTGATGCTCTAAACTGTAACCTCGGAAGGGCGGAGGGTTCCCGACAGCGGTTCAGAGGACAGGGGCCAAGCGGCATGCTCCCGCACAGTTTGCACCAGACTGAGGTGCAAGTGGGACGTCTAAGGCGCTTACGTTGAGGACCGACGCGGTTGGGTTGCTCCCTCGTGCGTGCAGGTTGACAAAAGCCAACAAGTACAGCCAGGACGAGCTTCGGCTAATGAAGACGCAGGTGCGGGGGCCGTCGCATTGCACAGCCTGCTGCCACTGCATCAACACTCAAGCAACAAGGTGCAAGGGGTGCACGCTATGTGCGTGGGAACCCGACTTGCACCCCTCTACCGACCGCTCAGCCCCTGTGACGGGCATGGTGCCCCTGGGCAACGACAAACCAACGTAACCAACCAATGCCCAACCGCCAACCACCACAGGACGTCAAGTACCTGTCCATGAAGGCACGCAGTGACGCCAACAAGGCGCAGCGCCTCAGGGAATCTCTGCACTTCATCGGGGCAACCGCCGCGCCGCCGCCAGCCGCCGCCACCGCTGGCGGCTCCGGCGGCTCCACACGGCACGTGGTGTTTGTTGACAGCGATAAGGAGGCGAAGAAGTTCGATCCCGTGGAGTACTTTCAAACGCCGGCGGAGTTGCTGGGTCGCACCTTTAACCGTCCGCGCGCTGAGCAGCTGGCGGACAAGCGGACGGTGCTGGGCGGCGGCGGCACCGGCAGCAGCAAGGGCGTGGAGAAGTGAGTACGGTGCCCGGATGGCGCCGTTGTAAGCGCAATGGCACGCTGCGGAAGATGGTCAGTGTCGTGGGTTGCCTGTGGCGCAAGGGGGGCTGGGTGCCGTGACGGCGTTACCGAAGCCTGCCAAGCCGCAGTGCCTCACGTGCGTCTACAGAGTCTCCAGCATTGTGTGCAGCGATGCACCAGCGGTGGCCTTTTCAGCACCTTTCAAAAGTGTGCACAGGTCAAAAGTGTGCCTGGTGCACGCACGCCCTGCAAGGCCATGAGGCCTGATGGCACGCCGTGGGACAGAACGAAAGGAGAAGACAGCACTCTCTGATTGGGGAACCAGCAACTTGAGTAGATGTGCGCACAAAGCCAGCCGGGTACACCAGGGAGTATAACACTCACCGCCTGCTTTCCTTGTTCGTACAGGCGCAAGTACGCGTCGTACAAGGAGCTGGCCCAGCGGCAGGAGCGGCGGGCCAAGGTGGCGGCGGTGGCGGCGCGGCTGTCGTACGACAAGGAGGTGATGGGCAAGGGCCGCAAGCGCAAGCTCAAGGCCAAGGAGCGGGGGCTTTCGGAGGAGGAGGCGTCCAGGGCTGGGCCAGCGTTCGTGTGGAAGCGGGAGCGGAAGAAGTGAGCGCCTGGTGTTGAGGGTTGGTGGTGGTAGCTGTGGTAGTTGTTGTGACCATGGTTGGAGGAGAAGGGCTCGGGGTGCGGCGGGGCCGGCGGCGGGGGCGGGGGCGGAGGCGGGGGCGTGTGTCGATGTGTCGCGGGGCCAGGCGGGAGAGTGGGAGCGGCACAGGCCGCGGCGCCGCGGGGGAGGATAGAGGACGGAAGAGCGGCCATGCTGGTCCGCGGAAGGCTGTTATGAGGCCTGGCGCCTGGGGCGAGCAATGGGGCGAGCCGGAGCACACTGCCTGATTCATAGGGCGGGAGGCGTGCACCTGTGGCAAGTCGACGTACCATGCAACACACGTGCGCTCGTGCGGCACCCTATGCTGGCGGACCCCAGCTGCGTTAAACCTTTGCCCACGCCTTCTGACCCACGCGGTCACACCTCTGGCCAGACCCCCAGACCCTCAGCGGTGTTGCTAGTGCTCTCCTAAGCGGTACCGTGGTACTGGCATCCCTGGGTTTTACGGCTTGGGTGGAAGTTCAGGCCCGCCAAATGTATCAGTTGGATGATTAAGGAGGCTGAACCAGTGAACCTCGATTGCCAGGGATGGCGCTGCGGTGTTGTCTCACAACGGGCGTGCAGCACCCCCGCTCGCTCGACCGTACAGAAAGTGCGCTATGTTCATGCAGCAGGCACGACACGTTACGCAGTGTGCACCACGTAATGTTACATTTAGAGTTGCATGCCTCACACTGACCGAACGTTCGCGGATGAATATGACGAATGAGCAATCGACGGTGCATGTCCGTACAAGTAGCCGCCTTGGCACCCAAGATGCATAGTCATGGTGCCTGCAGCGCACCAGGCAGCACACAGGCACGCGCTTGTGTTCTGAGCAGCCCAGACCCTAAGCGCGTGTCCAAGCACAGTTAATACCAACCCCTTGGAAACCCCAACGACACAGGAGCTCGGGTGAGGGCTGCCAGAAGCAGCCTCTTAAGCAACTCACCCTCATCGTCTTGCCAGGCAGCGCTCCTATCAACAACTACACGGCCCCGATCATGACGCAGCCCGACAGCTTCTAGAGTTAACCACAGATGTCGTTGAGGCGCACCGCACAATTAACGAATCGTACCTCGCAATAAGCTCTCGGGCGCCCAACAACAAACCGGCGTTCCAATGCTCGTATGGTCCACTTATGCAGAAACAGATATGCTGTTGCGGTACGTGAAAACAAGGTGCAAGTTCGTGTAGACCATAGGCGCGCACATGCACATGCAAGGCAACGGCGGTTGCGGCTCACGACGATATAGGCATCAAGGAGATTTGTGCACCACCTGCCGGTATCAGATCATGATGCAACACCGCCCAAAAGCCCACTGACCAACCTGCATGCAAGGTCTGACCGGACTGCGCCACCTGCCACACCAGCTGCAAAAGCCCCCACCTTGCCTGGTCGGGGAGGCTTGGCGGCTTGGCCCACAGCAGGTACACCAAAACCTCAGCGTGACGCACATACACCTTGTGCGGATGACACACACAAGCAACCCCAGTCCCCTGAGCAACCCAGCCCGTCGGCCCACTACACTGCATGCAACCAACACAGCAAGCCCGTGGCCCGACCAGAGAGCCTCACACCTCTACATGTTTCTGGGCACACCCACGCCCACACATACGCAGACACACGCAGGCTCACCCCGCTGTGTTTTACCAAGTCCAACCAGGTAGCCCGTCGTTCTCACGGCGTCGCAAGCCATGGACTGGGCCTCCCGCGTTCGGCCCAAGGCAGCTGCGCGACCCCAAAAGTAATCCATTTTATTCCCTGGGCCCCTGCCCCAGAACTGGGCGCCCTGCCGCTGGGGGTTGTCAACTGGATCAACCCCAGCCGGGACTGGCACAGACAACCGCCGTCCACGCAGCTCACAGTGCACACGTGTGCGAGTGTACGAGCATGCATCTCCAACCGGCAACACATCCAATAAAACTACCAACTGCGGAACGTCCAACTACCGAACATCAGAGCCCTCCCCAACCCGAGCCCTAGCCGACGAGTCAGTGCACGCGCTCAAATGTGTCCATGGATCAGCCCCAGCCTGCCGGGAGCCAAAAGATCCATGGCCGCTGCGTCAACTCCAGTGCTTATTTGCTGCAGAACCCTGTCCCTAACACTGTCAGCGCACACACAGCACGCCCGCGACACAGGATGGTCGTTCAGACCCATGGCCGGCGGCTCTAGAGCGAGTGGGAAAAGCACCGCGCTCCTTGCTGTCACGGTGCGAGCTTACCACAGGAAATGGCATCTGTGGGGCTGGGTTGCTTTTCCGCTTACGATTACCCGACGCGCTTGTTGGCGCGATACCCGTCTGAAGCCAGTACAAAGGGATACAGCTCAAAATTTAGGTCACCAAGGGCACACCGTCACTCCCTAGCCCACAAGCTGCCAGCCGATCAACCCACCCACCCACCAGTACGTCACGTGTTTATTGCACGCCGCTACTTGCTCGCCGAATCCACATCCAGGACCCAGGGCCCCCGCCCACGACATCACCCACACGCGACTGACCGCACTCCCCTTCAACCCAACAGCGACGACCCAGGCTCACCAACCCTAGCCACTTCCCCCCCTGCTCCCACCTCCCCCTGCGCAGTCACCCCTTGCCCTCCCATGGCCTCCCCCTCCCCCTCCCCCTCACCCGCCCTGGCCCCTGCCCCGCCGTCCGCCGCCTCCCCCCTGCCCTCCTCCCTGCTGCCCTCCGCCTCCTCCAGCGCCTTCGCCACCGCGGCCGTAGCTGCTGCGGCGGACATGGCCAGCTCGAAGCCCCTCCTGTAGTGTGACTCCAGGGCGTGCTGCAGCAGCAGCCCCAGGCCGTGGCACGAGCACGACAGCAGCAGCGCCTCGCTAACGGTGGGCGCCGTACCCGTACGGACGTACAGTACGGTGGACACGGCCAGGTTGGTGAGGCGGGCGGGCAGCGCGATGCAGACGCGGACCTGGGGGGGAGTCAAGGCCAAGGGACATGGACAGCAGTATGTCACGCAATAGCACGAGCGCAGCGGCTCCACGGTGCTACCCGCAACGACAGCTGTAAGGCGGAGTACGGGGCGTTGGGTTGGCAGGCCCATGCTGCTATCGTGTTGCGGCAGGAGCGCAGGAAAACCAGACAAGTAGCTTCTACGCACGCCTTTCCATGATCCCAACCTTACCATTACCCTCCTTCACTGCCGCCCGCTTTTGTGCCCGTCACCCGGCTCGCACATGGCCGACAGCACGGCGCCCTTACAACCCCACTCCCCTCGTCAACATCCCAACACACCTCCCCTGCTGCCCATCCCGGGCCCCCCGCCCCGCCCTCACCGGCTCGCACACGGCCGACAGCATGGCGCACGCCAGCACGTCCATCCAGTACAGCCGCCTGGGCTGCGCCGGCAGCGGGTAGGCGGGCACCCCCGCGCATCCCAGCGCCTTGGCCGCCACGTGGCTGAGGTGCATGACGGCGGACAGCGCCTCGGCGCGGCGGCGGTAGCGGCACGTGGCACCGGACAGGTCGAAGGCCGTCACCAGCACGTACATCCACATCCTGCGTGTGAGGACGACGGGTGGGGTTCAAGGGGTGAAGGGGCGAAGGGGCGGGGTACGGTGGAGGTGAGCGGGATGCGTTATGCAGCGTTTCCGCGCTACAGGCAGCAGCAGCAGCGGCCTCGCGGTGCAGCAGCTTGTGTGGACCCGGTGTAATCCTCGGTGCGGACTTAGCGCCTTCTTGGCATTCGTACAGTTGCTGAGTGCGTAGAGATGATGTTGCGGGAATCGGGATGCATTCCGGTAACCCGTAAAAAGACATGCTCAGTTGTCAAGTGCGTCGTTACAAGGACTGTTACGGCAGGGTGGGCACGGCGGTGTGCCAGCATGCCAGGCCAGGCCTCACCACAGCGGCGTGAAGGCCAGCTGCAGCCACTCCGCCTCCGCCGCCATCTTCCAGCCCACCAGCACGTACACGGCGCACATGGACCAGCACCAGCCGCTGTACACCCAGCCGTGCTGCTCTTGGAAGTAGCTGAGGGAAGGTGTGGCCAACGCCAGATTCAGCGAAGGTTTGCGTCAGGGAATTTTGCAAGGAGGAGCATGGTCTGGAGCGCAACCCAGCGCCAGTTAGGGACTGCAGGGGCACACGGTTAAAACGCCAGGCCGCCTTGAGCGTGGGGGCACCAGCACGGGTTCACGGGGAGGAGCCACACCGCACTTGCACTCCCCTGGTCCATGCCCCGATCCCCAATACTCACTGCACAAAATGGTGCTCCCGGGGCTCGGCCGCCAGCCGCCCCACGCGGTGCAGCGTCCCAGCCTGCAGCAGCAGCCCGTGAATGCTAAGCACCAACCACTCGCCCGCCCGTAGCACACCCACGCCCAGCGGCGCCGCCGCTGCCGCCACCGACCGCAGCAGCCCCGGCGTGCCTCCCACCCCGCGTCCTCCGGCCGCCCTCGCCGCCGTCTGGGTACTTGCCACCTCACCGCCCGCGCGTCGCACCCAAGCAGCTGCTCGTGCGATCGCCACCTGCAACCCACGGCGAGCTGTGCCGTACAGTACGGCAACCGGCCCCGCGGCAGGGCCCAGCCAGCGCTGCATGGCTGCCCACAGCCTCGCGTCCGCCGCCTCTGCGGCCAGCCGCTTCGCCACCTGCGCTGGCGTTACGCCAGCGGCTGCCGCCACGCGTGGCTGCTGGTCGACCGCGTCATCACCTGCTGCTCCACCGTCGCTGTTCCCCCTGCTGCTGCTGCTGCTGTTGTTGCTGCTGCTGCTGTTGCTGCCACCCCAAAGCTCCTTGGCGGTGGAGTAGGCCCGCAGGATGTGCTGAGCTAATCGTCCGTCGGGATGCGCTGCTGCCAGGTGCAGCGGCGTGCAGGCGGCAAGCAGCCGCAGCAAGGAAGCAGACGGCTGCGCCGCCACCGTCGCTGCGGCGGCTGCGACGCCGCCGCCAACTGCAGCTGCTGTTGCTCCTGCTGCTGCCCCATCCTGCTGGATTGGTGTCGGCGGCACGGGTGCTGCTAAAGGTCTCGCACCTACATACTGCTCCGCCGCTGCCGCCCCCGCTGCCGAACCCGCCGGCGTTGACGACTCCATGCCTGCGGGCACATGCTGCTGCTGCTCCTCGCCAGTGTTGGCGGCGGCAGGGCTCTCCAGCGACCCCGCCCCAGCCCCCGCAGCCTGCCCCCAGGACATCTGCACGCCCGCCTCCGCCCCCCAGGACCACACCAGGTCCACCATTGCCGGGTTGTTGCTGACGGCGGCCGCGTGCAACAGCGGCAGGCCGTCCGCGGAGCGGCACGTGCGCACCACCTCGGCCGCCGCGCACCCCACGGCGCGCAGGGAGTCCATCAGCGCGCCCGCCAGCCCGCAGCAGCCCGCCTCCACGCAGTCCGCCAGCCAGTTGTACCCCTCCTGCAACATCATGTCGTGGAAGAGCGAGCGGTTGCAGAAGCCGTTGTACGACACAACGGACTCCGCGGTGTCGCACAGCATGACGTCTGCAGGGCCGGCGGCGGCGGCGGCGGCGGGTGCACAGGAGTGCGGCGCCGCGGCGCAGGGCACAGGGCAGGGTGCAAGCAGGGGCTCCTCGTAGGAAAGGAGGAGGGCGGAAGTAGTACTGGTGTCGGTTGTGAGCAGCTGCTGAGCAACCCGGCGGTTGGCGGTTGCAGCGGCGGCCGTTGCACTTGCCGTCCTGCTGGCGGCAGCCGCCGCGGTGAGAGAGCCGCTGGCGGTCGTGAGCAGCAGTGCAACATCCTCGTCCACCTCGAGCGAGGACCGAGACGGCGGCACCGCCGCCGCCGCCAGAGCCGCCGCTGCCGCCGCCATTCGCTGCCTGTGCGCCGCATACGTGAGCCAGCCGCCCAGGTCCTCCACAACCTGGTGCACCGCAGCGACATGCGCTGGGTCCATCGGAGCCCCCTGCTGCTGTCCTGCACCACCCACACCTGCGCCACCGCCCTGCTGGTGCCACAGCGCACACACCTCGTGCGCCCAGCCGGCCGCCGACTCGGGCAGCAGCAGCACCGGCAGGCACGCACACAGCTGCGGCCCGTGCCACAGCTCAACGTACAGCACGCCGGGGCAGTCCAGCTCGTGCAGGTTGGCACGGACAGTGGCACGTGCCGGCAGCGGGTCGGCCGACACGGGGAGGACATCCCTTGCAGCGCGGGTGTCGCTTTCGCTGGTTGCGTCGGCGGGGTCGCCGCCGCCGGCGGCGGCGGCCTGCAGCCGGATGGCGGCGGCGACGGCGGGGGAGGCGGAGTCCAGCTGCAGCTGCACCGGGAGGTAGGTCTGCTCGCCGAATACGGAGGCGGGGCCGCTGTATCGCAGCATGACGGACAGCTGCGAGACGGTGGCTGGGGAGCAGATCAGGGACAGGTGCAGCGCGCAGGGCGTGGGCACGGGTGCAGGAGCGGGTTGGGGCCCTGTGGACGCGGCGGGCGGGGTGCCGGCAGCTGGCGGACGGGTCGAGGCGTCACGGTTGTGGGCGGTGGTGTTGGTATCCGTGTTGGCGGCTGGAAGGGACGCTGTGGGGCGCAGGTCGTCGGACAGCGGGGCCCGTGGAGAGGTGGTGGGAACGGCTGCAGGAGGCGCGGGCGCAGGTTGTACGGGGTGGGCGGGTTGGGATGGGGGCTGGGCGCAGCTGCCTGCGAGGGGCCCGGCAAGGTCTGGGCACAGCAGAGGTGCCTTGCATACCAGAGCCGGCTGCACGGAGACCCGCTGCACGGGAAGGGCCGCGGGGTCTGCTACCAGGGGCAGCAACCTGGGGGAGTGCAGGGGCCGGGGCGGCGATGCCGGGGCCTGCCGCCGCTGCTGCTGCTGCTGCACCGCCAGCTGCGGTTGAGGGCCGTACTGCACCTGCCGTTGGGCGTGCAAGGTGGCGGATGCCTGGCTCCTCACCACGCTCGGCGAAGGGGACACACCTCCTGAGCCGCCCTGCTGCTGCACCAGCAGCTGTTGCTGTTGCTGCCGCTGCTGCTGCACCCACAGGCCCTGCACCGACTGCACGGTGCCCTCTACTGGCAGCCTCCTGCTGGCTGTCGCCTGCTCAATCAGCTGCAAGTGGGGAGCCGCGCCCATGTGTCCGCGCGCCTGCCCTTGCCCTTGCGCCCCTCCACGCCCCAGCACCCCACCGCCACCCGTACGTAGCTGCTGCTGCTGCTGGGGCGGCGGCGACGGCGCATCCGGAGGCCCCACGTGCGCACCCGCGGGCGCGGGTGGCGGCGACGGCCGCTCGTAGCAGGACTCGTGGTCCCAGCTGCTCCAGCTGGCGTCCTCCGCGTCCCAGCTGCCCGTGTCCAGCACCTGTCTGAGATGCTGTGGGATGGCCCCATCCAGCCGGCTGACGGCGGACATGACGTTCAGGGTGCAGCCCTGGCGGGCCTGACGTACGGCGGCGTTGTGGCCCGCCAGCTGCAGTACGTCTAACAATTGGGTAATGCGAAGAGAGGATGCGGAAACGGGGCCGGCGGCGGTGTTGTGCGTGGCGGCGGCGCCGCCGGTGGCATGGGACGAGGCGGCAGAGGAGGGGGCTGCAGGGGCGGTGACGGCGGCGGGAGCGGAGGTGCGGTTGTGGAAGCGGCGGGAGACGGTGGTGGAGGTGGAGGAGGCGCGGGTGAAGGCCGAGGTGGTCGTGACGGTTGTGGTGGTTGGAAAGGCGAAGGGCATGGGCGCGTCGGCGCCGGTGGCGCTGTAGCGGCCGTAGCGGGGGTTGGAGTACGGCGAGGCGGGTACGGTTACGGCCGGGTAGCGCATGGGTACGGGAGAGTGCGACAAGGGAGGCGATGGTGCATCTGGTTGCACGGCAACTGCCGTGGTACTGGCAGGCGATGCGCCTCCGGAGGTTTGGATGCGGACAGAGGTGGTAGTAGTCGAGGCGGCGCAGTAAGAAGGGTGAGAGGGATCGAATGGGGAGGCTCGGTCCATGGGCACGGATGGCGATGCGGGCGCGGCGGCAGCGGTGGAGGCGGAGGCGGTGCTTGTGGGTGCGAGCCCGTACAGCGCAGGCAGCTGTGAGCTGCTGGTGTTCCGGCCAGAGCCTGCGCTGTAGGCGCGCGCGTAGCCGTACAAGCCGGTGTAGCCGTAGCTGCCGCCCTTGGGGCTGGCGCTGCCCGGCTGCGGCGGGCGGCCGCTTGGGCGCTCTGGCCGCCACACGCTGGCGATCCGCGGTCGCGTGGCGCCGGGCGGCGAGTGCAGCAGCAGCTGCTGCGCGGCGGCGGCGGCGGCGCTGACGGCGGTCGCGGTGGCGCCGCTGGGCGCTCGGCCATCGTGCTCAGCTGGGCCCACGGGGCTGAGCACGTTCTGGAGCGGCGGACTGGAGGAGTCGCGCACGCGCGGCATGCTGCCCGAGGCCTCCCCGGCGGCTGCCATGTCGTGCTGCGATGGCGGGCGCCAAGCGATGGCACCTGCCGCCACCGCCAGCGACCGAGCGGACGGCTCGCCGCCGATGCCGCCGCCGCCGCCGCCACCGCCGCCGCTTGCCAAGTTGCCACGTGCGAGTCCAATCTCGCTGGCAGCCACACGCTCCATGGTCCCAAGGCTGCGGCTGAGGCTGCTACTGGCGGTGCTGGTGCCAGCAGCCGCGCCGCCCAGCATCACCCGCCTGATGTCCAGGGGCACCGCCGCCCTGCCCCGCACCACGCCCACCGCCACGCGCGCGCCCTCCTCCGCAGCCCCATCCACATCCTCCAACAGCAGGAGCCGCTCTGCAGCAGCAGACCCAGCCCCGTTGTCGCCGCCCGCACCCAGACCGCCATGCGCACGCCGACCCTCAAACCGCAGACCGTGCGCATCCCCGTCCGTTGGCGCCGCCTCTCCACGACCCTCAAGCCCACCATCACTGTCAGGCAGGTCCCTGTCAAGCAGCTGCACCGACTCCTGTTTCTCCTCCTGTTCCGGCATGTACACACCAGCTGCCTCTGCCTCCGGGGCTCCCCGCCGCGGGTCAGCCTGCTGCTCTTCCACTGCCTCAATCGCCGGGAGGTGCCCCTGCACCGGGAGCTCCTGCTCCTGCAGCTGCCGGTGGTCGCCCTCCTCCAATTGCTGGTGCTGTTGATGCTGCTGCTGCTGACCATCCCGCAGGTGCGCGATGGAGACGGTGAGGTAGATGCTGCCGCGGCGCACAGCCACAGACTCCACAACGCAGCCGCTGGGCAGGCTGCGTTGGGTACGGCACAGCACGTACGGCAACGAGTGAGTACCGGTAGTGACATACAGACAGCTTAGGGGCCACGTGGGTAGTGACATCCAGACAGCATAAGGGCCAGGACCAAGGGGCACCGCACCCGCAGTTGACACGAGCCCTGCGCAAGCAATCCTGCGGGCGACAGCGCAACAAGCCCTCCGAGCCCCGTTACACACGGCTACAGTCCAGCGCGCTTGATCCCAGTCCTGCGCTCGACACGACGCGACCCCTGCAGCCCCACCACCACACCCTCCCCGGCCCCACCTGGCCTCGAAATGCTGGAACACCAGCGGCCGCCAGTTGGCGGGCAGCATGTCGGGGTCCGCGCCCTCAATGCGCAGCCGCACCACGCTGCGGCACACGCTGGAGCAGAACCGCGGCCGCCGGGGCGTGAACACCAGCCCGCCGGCCGCCGCCCCCGCTGCCACCGCCGTACCCGCCAGCGCCCCCTGCTGCTGCAGCAGCTGGTCGCCTACGTACATGCCCACGCCCGCAGGCGGCAGCGTGCGCGAAGCTGCGCTGAGGGTCTTGCCGCCGCCGCGGGCGGCCACGAAGTCGCGCAGGGCCGCGATGACCTGCAGCTGCTCCGCCGTGAGGGGCGCCTCGCCGCAAGCCCCGTCCGCGGCAGCCAACACCAGATGCCCCTGCTGCTGACGCTGCTGCAGCAGCACAGGCGGAGGGGTCAAACTGCTAGATGCTGCAACAATGCTGGCGGCCGGGGCGGCAATGTCGACCGCGGCTATGCGCACGGAAGCTGGGCAGGCGCCCTGAGCCGGACGCAGGGAGCCGCTGCCGCTGCCGCTGTCGGTGTGGTACGCGAGGCTGAGGGCGGTAGGGCCCAGCTCCTGCGCACGCAGCACGTGGCAGCCAGGGCAGCGGCACGTGCCGCCCTGCTTGCACGCCGCCGCGCCGCGCCACGCCTCCGCCTGCACCGCGTCCTGCAGGGCGGCCGCCGTGAGCCCGCAGCAGGAGCACGTGCAGCCGCAGCTGCAGGCGTCCGGCAGCGCACGGCGCCCGAGGGCAGCCTTGCTGCAGGACGGGCGCGCCGCCTCGTCGCAGCAGGACCCGCCCGCGCGGTCGAGGCCCTCGCGGTGGTCCTCCTGGTGCTCCAGCTGCCGGGCGGTCTGGACCTGGCGGGGCACGCCCGGCCTGCGCCAGCCGTCTCGGAAGCAGGCCCAGAAGAGGCACAGGACCGACATGCCAAGCACCTGCGACGGCAGGGCAGGCAACGCGGTTGGGGAATGCGCTTGGGGCTTGGCCCCTCCGAGCCCAGCCTGCACTTGGATTAGCGCCTAGGCAGTGGCGCACAAACTATACAGGCTAGGAACGTGGACTGTTGTGGAAAGCAAAGAAGCACAAAGCGACCAGCGCGAACAGCAGGGCGTCGCAGCAGGAGCCCCGCGGGCCCCCTGGCAACCCATACCCCGTGGGCCTCGGTTCGTCCCAAACTGCACGCCTGACAACCCTTGCTCAGCTGACACAACTGGCACGCCTCTTGCGGCGCGGGCCCTCCCACCGGCTAACCCACATATCCACCGACCCACGGGTCCGCCGCCCCACCTGCATGCACAGCGGCAGCAGGCTGTACACCGGCTCCACGCCGCGGCGGCGCAGCGCCCACGTGGTGGCCACGGACGAGGTCAGGCTCACCACGGCAGCAGCAGCCACCTTGACCGGGCTGGCCTGGGTTGTGGGGTAGGACACAGGGGGCAAGGGGAGGTGTGGGAGTGCATGAGGGTGCGGGAAGGGGCGGCGGACCGTAGGCGCAGCAGGGGTGTAGTCGGAAGCCGCGGCAGCACGTGCTGTGCGACCTGGGGTGCTGGTGTGGCATAAGCCGTCTCGGTGCATCTAAACAGCAAGAAAGAAGCGAGGTGTTTGCGGCTGGCAATGAGGTCGGGTACCGGGCGCGCAGGTGGTAGCTGGCTGCCGGCCGTTGACATGGTACTACTCATGTCGGTTGCCAAAGCGCGTATGTCATAGCATCGGGCGTTGCCCTTTGGCAGGTGATAACGTGCTGTGCCTGCGTGCGCAGACCTACCCCGGCCAGGGTGAAGAAGGCCAGATAGGCTGCTCGGTGCGGCACGTGGTGCGCCAGTACGGAGGGGGCGGCCGGGCCGGGCCGGGCCTTGGGCGGCGGCAGCAGCAGGCCCAGCAGCGGCAGCAGGTGGTGCATGAATATGGGCAGCTGTAGCGGGCGGGGGTGCAAGGGGCAGGGAGCAGGGTCAGGGTCATTGCTAAGGAGTGGCTGATCGGGACAGAGGGCTGGGTACTGAGGTTGAGACAGGCAAGGGAGAGGCAGGGAACACAGTGCGGTTGGGAGTGGGTGTTCTGGGACAGAGGCGTGGGTTTTGCAGTAGGTGCATGGGTACTGGTACGTAGGCGGATGCGTGTCTGCCGCACCTCCATCAAAGCCGTCTGCAGTCCCTTGTGGCTCCGCAGCCGCGGCGAAAGCGCCGCCGCAACACAATAGATCGCGAGCCCCAACGCAAGCAGTCCGCTGTACAGCTCTAGGTGGGTGCCCAAGAGTATTGCGAGGTAGCCCAGCTGTGGCAGCGAAAGCACGGGTGGGGGTTGTTTGGGCTCGGCGGGGCCAGCTGTGTGGGTCGTGCAGTCTACGCAGTTGCTTGCACACGGAAGGCGTGACGGGAAGTACAGGCGAAGCCGCGTGGCAGAATACGCGCCATAAGCACGCACATACAGCAAATGTTGCTGTTCTCGGCATGCTTACCATTAATCGGTGCGGCCTGATAGCTACGTGCCACAGGCCTCGCGCTGCGGAAACGGCTTCACACGGAAACGCCGGGTAAACCTGCCTCAGGACGCCCAGGTGGCTGTGGTAGGGGCTCAAATCCGAGGCGCATAGCTCTTTACGCAGGCGAGTCAAGTATATCCAGCTAGCAAACCAGAGGGTCACAACTTGCGTGAGGACTTGAGAGCCGGCGTACTCGCCGCAGACACCATGTGCTCGTTGTGAAGAAGGCCGGGAGCTAAGCGCTCCCATGGGCGCCGCAGTGCGCCCTGGAGGCCCGTGCTCCCACTTTGCGTATTGTGCTCACGATATAGCCCAAGCCACCTGGCTTGAACCGATTAGCAAGAAGTTCGCTCGCAGACGCCCCGCAAGGTAGGAAACAGCCTAATCACTACTTTTCACAATAACCATAGATATTTCTTCTCGGCGATAGGGCAGCAGGTGACGTAGGCCAAGACCAGGTAACTGGGGCACGAGACCAGTGAGAGTGTATCAACAGCAGTCTGGCACCGATCAGGTAACAGGCAGCTAGTACTCCACAGCTCTGCTACTTTCGCAAGAGGTGTTGGCTTTTCGCCGGGCGCGCGGGCCACCATCCGCGCTGTTGTACTGTACAGAGCGGGTTCCCTCTCCCTAGTCATTACCTGCCATTCTCCCCACGTGCCTCGTATGCAGACAGGTGGTCTTCGCACCCGGCTAAGTGTACAAATGGTACTAGCTGACACTGACAACGTATGGTGATTAGGGCGCGCAGGCCTGCGGCGGCACTCGGAATGACCTACGTCAGCCTGCCGCTGTGGGTGAATGCATGTGCTGGCGTGTGTGGGCTGCAGTATCCTGTTACGTGAAGACGCGTTAGTGTGCGTTGAAGCAGAATCAGCAGCAATGGAACACGTCGTCCGTCGTATGAGCAGGTATGAGTCATACCTGTCTGCCCAACTGCCACTGCCCACCCGCGCTTGATCCTAACCCGCGCACATTGAACCTGATCGAACCCGTGTCGTAGCTCCTTGAGACATATGCCCTGGTGGTGCCCAACGACCAGTAACGCCGTTATGTCGTGAGCTTCGCACTCAAAACCCAGTGACCGTATCACATGACCTCGTATGCTCTGTGCGGACACACCTACACTGAACACTTTGAAGTTGAGTTGTAGGCAGCAGCGGGCCGGTACTCACGCCGCAATGGGAAGCCCTGGAGGGCCAAGACAGGGCCTGTGCTCGCACAACCAGGGGCCTTGAACATTTTTCTCAGATGAGAATACTGGTATGCCAGGCTACTGCAGCATCAAACTCCCTGTTTTGTACCAAGGAGAGTACGGGACCTGCTGCGCTACTACTGCTGGCAACGTGGCAAGGCCTTGCAGGTAGTGCCGGCACGAGGGGCACGTTGGGGCACGGTCTGACTACAGCAAGCGAGTCCTAGGGCGGGCAGCCTGCGCCCGACAACTTGCCCTAGCACACGGCCCGCGAGGAGGGCTGGCATCCAAAGCGCACAACGATACCAGCCAGGCGACATGCATGACGGAGGCGACACTGCAGCACCCAGCAGGGTAACACCCAGCGAACCACACGCAGCAGCTAGCAAGCTCGCCACCAGGACCCAACCCTACAGAAAAACGCCCTCGACATGAGCCCCGAGACGGAGCCCTACGTGCACCTACGAGCGCCATACCAGGGCTTCTTACGAGCGTTGCACCCGGAAAGGTCAGTGAGCTGCCTCCTGCGGGTTGAACACCATCGGTTGCCCATCCTTCACCACCAGCTCAGAATGGTTTGGCACCACTTCCTCCCAGCCATGGCGCGGACGACCAGGGCCGCGAAAGAACGCAGCTAGAAGTGCACGCTCCAGGGGGCTGCCCCCTCACCCTGCTGCGAAGCGGCTGAACCCTGCGAGGTGGCCTGCGTTGCCCTGGCCCCAGCGGGGTTACGAGTGGCGGCCCGAAGGCTGGCCCGCCCAGCCTCCATGACTGACAAGACTGCAAGCGTGATGACGTCCCAGGGGGATTGATGGCAGCCATCTGGCGGCTTAGCTAGCCACAGGTGCATGCGGACCATATGTGTGAGCCTGGACCTGCTGGCGCACGCTGCGGGCTACCAGGCAGTTCCAGAAGTGGCGCAGGCGGAGGGTGTTGTGCTGCTCCGTCGGTGAGTTCTCCACTCAAGGTGCCTCAACCACAGGACTCGGCTGGCAGGTGGGCCAGGTGGGTGTTGCCAGGCAGCGTCACCCCATCCACGGCCAGCCGCCACAGGTCCTCCTCACTCCAATTCTCCCAGCGGACCCGCTTCCACAACCTTTTCTTGGCGGCTTAGAAGGCATCGCACTCCTCCCGTACGTCTGCCCAATCGCTTAGCGCCTTCCGCCAGTAGCCCTCGGCTAGCTGCTCATGCACCTCCGCTAGTTGTAAGCTGGTTGCCCAGCGCACTGGCAGCCCGCGCAGCGGGACTGCCAGGGAGGAGCCTGGGATGCGCCAGGCAAGACGCGGCACGACAAGCGCCATGGCGTTGCGGCAGAGGGTGATCACAACGGTCCCATCTGGGTTTCCCGCCGGGGAGAACTTGTCGC